>ERZ773103.2777-NODE-2777-length-15498-cov-11.707635_pt1 | contig 15498 bp, 16 predicted proteins | sample MGYA00511118_ERZ773103 | MGnify/ENA primary metagenome ERZ773103 (study PRJEB29015, sample SAMEA2737821) | human gut metagenome | biome: human gut; feature: human-associated habitat; material: faeces | place: China | collected 2012 ... | reverse complement strand
GTAAATCAATTTTTACACCTCACACAAATAGTTTTCCGTTAATCATTCTCTCTGCTACATATTTCTCATCTATCTTTTTAAGTGTTAAAACTCTTTTGCATCTATTGCATTTGATATACAAGTTTAAAATTCCTGCATAATAGTCAAACATTTTTCTCTTACAGTCTTTGCAACAGAATGATACCTTCATAGAATTGCTCATTCCTTTGTTCACTTCCTTTAATCAGTATTTTTGCTTTTACAATAAATACCTGCTTGATAAGGGAAATAAATCCTGCAGATAATACGCTAGTATTCCGTAGCATCAAATCCAATGCCCTAGCTAAGCTGATCTCACACCCCTTTTTAGAATGTATCTAAACTATAGCGAAAATAACTTTAATTTTCTATAGCACATACGTCATATTTCGAAAATATGTTCGTTTCTATTGTTTTTTACCATTTGTAGCGACCGAAGTATAATATCGGATACTTCTTTTAAAGAATTCCTGCTCCTTTTCAAACTTAATCTGTTCTGCTGTCTTTTCCGTATACAGTTCATCAACCGTAACTTCCAGGCATTTTGCTATTGCAAACAACGTTACTGCAGAAGGGTCTGACTTTCCTGTTTCTATTCTGCTAATAGTGCTGGTTTCAACTCCTATTGCATTGGCTAACTGCGTTTGACTTATGTCTTTATTATTACGGAGCTCCGCTATATTATTTATGTAATGTTTGTCCTTCATCTTAAGCATAATTATCACTCCCATTATGTATAATTTTTATATTTATCAAAAATATATGATAGAGTACACGGCCCACTATTCAAATTATACCCGAACGATTGTCCAATAAACGGGACTCATAGAAAAAATAAAAGACACCTACGCCTAAACGTAAGTGCCTTTCAACCGAAATCAATTCGGTTATCTCTGTACTAGTATATTACCATATCACTTTAATTATTACAATATTTTATACTATTTTTTGCTAATTTTCTTTATCAAAAGAATGATATTTTATTGTTTTTTTAGGTAGATTTTTTAATATTTCTAAATCTTCTAAACTTTTTATTTTTCACTTCATTTTGTATTAAGCAATTCTATTTCATAAATACCTAGAGGCTGCCCTTTAGAACAGCCTCTTTGATTATTTCATATTTCCTAAATCTGATATATCCACTATATATGCTTTTTTATCAAATGTAATTAACATCTTGTTTTCTTTTTCCATCAAATAAAAATTCATGTTCTCCCAACTTTTGACCGGAATATTTATTTTTAGCCATTCCTTTTTTTCAAGATTTATCAAATACATTATTCCATTTGAGCCGGTATTAAACATTGCATATTTTTCTGATGCACCAATAGGTTCAATTGTTTTTTCATTAGTTTTAATCTTAAATTTAGTGCCTTCAATTATATTTTCAATTGTCATTACTTTTTTGTCAAAAGAATAAGTATGGTTGAAGTTTATATCTGTTTGTGTGCTGAAAAATTCCTTCTCAACTTTTCCGTTTTTCAGATTTATTAAATATTTACTATAATATTCTGTTTTTTCTTTTGTAAACGGTTTACCCAAAGTTAATATATGGTAATCATCCACAAAACTTATTTCATCAACTGTTGCATATCCGTTTATAAGATTTTTGTTGAATTTCTTTTCAGTTTTGCTGTTCAAATCAAATATTGCCCAATATCCTTTTGATCTGAAATTACAAAGAAGTGTTTTTCCATTTGGAGACATAACAAAATTACAAATCATTTTATCATTTGATATTTTCACAATCTCATTTGTATCCAAATCAATTTCTGCAATTGCTTCATTGACCACCTTACCCTTTTCTTCCTGATACAAGGCTGCATAAATTGTTCTTCCTTTCATAATCGGAAAAATTTCACTTACAGCACCTTTGTAATTAAATCCACAAATTTCTTTATTTCTTATAACATAGTCAAAAGAAAACGCCTCATTATTATACTTTCCCTGAAATTTGTTAACCTGTTCGCTAAGAAGCTTATTGTTTTTTATGGAATATACATTTTTAACATTTTCAGAATCATCTTTGCTGTATTCCAATATGAAGGTTTCATTCCTTCCCACAACTTCCATGTTATCGCTTAATTTAATTTCTCCTTCCGGTGTTTTGCATTCTTCTGTTTTTTCACTGTTTGTTGTAGTCTCCAGTTTGACTTCCTGCACCTTTTTAATTCCAAATATTCCCTGTAAAAATTCTCTAAAGGAATCAGATGTGCTTGCTCCAACAGTTATTCCTGTTGCACAAACCACAACTATTGCCAAACTTACTGCTGCCCATTTCATTTTTCTTATTTTTATAAACCTACCATTGCTCTCTTCACTTGACACATTGATTTGCTGGTTAAGCAATTCTTTTTTCCAATTTTCCGGAGTTTTAATTGTATCCAATTTTTTTAAATTCATATTTGCCTCCAATCTCCGATTTTTTTGGTTATAATCTCTTAAACCTGCTTTTCTAAAATTTTTGCAAGTTTTTCCCTACCTCGTTGTAATCTTGATTTCACGGTATTAACACTTAATTGAAGAATATCTGAAATTTCTTTTGTACTATATTCCTGATAATAATAAAGAACTAAAACTTCACGATATTTTAAAGATATTTTTCTCAACGCCTTTACCAGAATTTCTGTATCATTATCTAATTGTAGTCCATTAGTTGAATTATTCTGCATTCCTTCCAGCCTGTCCTTTTCTAAACCAACGGATACATTTCTGTTCCAAAAGGACTTATGATAATCATTACACTCATTTCTAGCCACCTTAAGCAACCACGCTTTTAAATGTTCACTGTCATTAAAATTTTTTGAACTTTTATAAAGCTTGATAAATGTATTTTGAAAACAATCTTTAGCTGCTTCTTCATTTTGTGTCCATACCACACACATTCTTGTTATGTAATCAGAATATTTTTCTATAACTTCTTCATAGCTCATGCCGGCATATTCTTTATACATGTAATTCCTCCCTTCTGATTTATTTGAAAGTTTTCTCTTTCTATATAGAACACGATTGTTTTCAAACGTTGGGTGCAAAATTTCAAATTTTTGTTTTTGTTTGGTTTTGTTTTTAATTTAACACACTAAATTTCAAATATTTTTTTCATAATGTAAAAATAAGGAAGCTACCATGCTTCCTTATCATCACCCAATGTTTGCTGATTATAAAACTTTATTATGATAATAGATAATTCAACAAACTATGTATTTCTAATATTTCACAATGTATCTTTTTTCAGCCACATTGTATAATCTTTATATTTCACTGTCAAGATTTATTTTTCTCAATCGTAACTATAGTTATTTTCTGATTATGTGACTTTGTAAAATATTCATTTTAAGCTTTTTGTGATTTACTGTTTTAAATTTTTATCTAAACGGCAACTTTTCATCTCCAAAGTCTCTTATAGGTTCAAATCCTCCAATCTCTTTTTTCTGCTCCCTTACCTCATTGCTCTTTTTCATGATTTCTCCATAAAGCTGCTCCCTGAACTCCTTTGTTACTGGATAGCATACTTCTGAATACTCTGTCTTTCCATCTTTACCTTCGGTGGTTTTTGTCGGCATTGCAACGAAACTACCTTTTTCACCTTCAATTACTCTGACACCATCTATTACAAAACACTTGTCTATATAAATCTTCCCAATGCTTTCTATCTTTTCATTAAAATTGCAAGGATACATTGCAACCGAAACACTAACCTTGTCCTTCCCCGATGTAACATTAACTTCCTTTGCATTACTCTTATATGCCTTTATGATGTTGTCATAAAATTTCTTTCTAAATTCTGCCGTTGTCGGATAAAAATAATTTTTGTAGACAGGATTACCCTGTTCATTCTTTTTACTTGTTTTGTATCCCGGCATTGCCACAAATATTTCTCCTTTTTTGTTTCCCTGATTGTAATGTCTGTCACCTTAAGGCTTTCTTCAAATACTACTGAAACAAAAGCCTTTGTACTCCAATTTTCTTTTTCTAACTTGTTTACTTTTATACTATAATTCATAGCTAGTCTTCTTTTCTATGACATCCCGCTTCAAGCTCATCACATATAATTCCCTGCTTCTTTATGTAGTTTACATAAAACTTATCCATTGCAATCAAGTATCTATTAATAGCTTGCACTGTTTTTGCCTTTTTACTTCCTTCAACGTAAGTCCTACAAGCTTCTACTATACTATGCATGCTAATATATTCCACAAACAATTTTTTCAGTGGATACTTTGATAATCCTTCTTCCTCACAATATTTAAAGAAGCAGTCATAACAAGCAGCATCTCCTTTTCTATTAGCATCCATATTTTTCTTGTAATTATTTAATGCTCTTTCCAATTCGTTTGCCATTTCGCAGCACCCTTTCCATCCATTATATTCTTTGGGGCAAATACACCAAGCAAAACCATCTTTATCCCCAAATACTATTTAGCTGTATACGTCAACCGAAAATTCGGTCAATAGCTCATTGAAAATCAGGTCACTTTTGACCAAGTTTGGCACTTGTGTATCTATCTTTTTACATTCTATAACTTTCAAATTTCACACTCCTCTAATCCGTTATGTTCATTCTTAATATTACTTGCTAATTAATAAAAAAGTCGCATTATATTTTATCTTTTGTATAAAAAGGAAATTATTTATCCTCTTTCATTTCCTTGTAAATCTCATGAAAATGTTGACTTTCATAAAATTGAGAATAGTTCTTGCCATCCTTTAAATATATAACAAGCAATGGTAACCACCATTTTGAAAACATAATGCTTCGCATCCAATAAGAACTCTCTCCTTCTTTATATACAATTGAAGAATAAGTCTTTTTTATATAATCAAACAATTCTTTATTAGCTGCATTTTTTTCTTTTACAAATCCTGCTAAGATAATTGGATTTATTTCATCACTCCCAAAACTATCTAGCAACTCTTTAATATTCGATTTAGCGTCATACTTACTCAAAACATAATAATGCCATATCTGCAAAAGAGAATCATGATGTGTTACATTTATAAAATCATTTTTTGATTTCAATAATTTTACTATTTCATCTTTTTTATTCTCTTTATCAATCAAATCCAATATGGAAATGATAACCCTATAGCAACGCGATGCAAATATTGGTTCCAAACAAGCCAGCTGTAACATATATGCTACAGTATGTTTTTTTAAATCAATTTTCTCATCTATATCAAAGCAAAGTTTTTTTAAACTAATAGCTTTTCTAAACATTGATAAGAATGCTTTTATTTCAGATTTTAGATTATTGTCATATGCTCTAGCCACATATCCTTTAATATTGTAAAAAATCTCTTTGTCGTATTTAATAATATCAGCAGAATCAAAATCGAAAAAATCAAATCTCTTCTTCAACTCATACATATCAACATATGACATATTATATATGCTCTTTTGCGTCTCTGTTTTATTGTTATTTATTCTAAGCCTATATTTATTCAAAACCCTTTGTACTAATGGCAATTTAGAATATATTTCCTCTAAAGAATCCGAAAAAAAGGTTAAATCATCAACATATCGAATGTACGTTACCTCATCACCTATAACATTATTAATCTCGTAATCCACACATAACATAAGCAATTCCGCTGATATTGTCGAAGAGTAGACTCCTGTCACAATTCCCTTTGTCTGATTATTATTTATCTTCATATTGTAATAATCCAAAAAGTCAAAATAAGTGTCACAACAAATATTATCTTTATATGGCTCAGCATCTTTAATTTTACTAAAATAATGCGTATACACATTGGGATAAAATGACTCTATATCAACTTTAACTGAATGTAATTTAGCACCTTGCTTTTTTAAGTATCTTACATTATTCTCTTCATGTGCAAGTTGCCCCGTTGTTTTATTATTCTTTACAGCAAATATTCCACTCTCAATAATTTCCTCACTTCCATCATACAATTTATAAATATGAAACAGTTCATTAAATAATATATAAGAGTTTGAATTACAAACATATTTATCATATTCCGGCTCACTATACAGTTTACTAAACAGTTCATCATAAACAGCAATTGTGTTATAAACAAATGTACAATAATATTTTAAATTAGGAATTTGCATCTCTCTCAATGCACCATTCTTCTTAAATTCAAAAAAGTTATAGGTTCTATCCCGTCATTAAATATATATGATGGTGCCTGCGTATTTTTATATTCAGTTATTATTCCATCCGTTTTATAAAAGTCATCATATATATCATTATCAATCTTTTCAATAATTCCCTTTATCATTCCTTTCATGTTTGCTATATCTATAACCGGTGGTAAATCCTCATACCAATATCCTGCTATTAATAAATCGATATTCCTTTGCTGTATATCATTATTTTTATCTATCATCTGCTTCCTCCTGAGTAAATATCACATTTCCTTAAACATCCACTTCCGTAAAGAAGTATTCCAACGTCTCCACAAACATATTATGCTCAAACAATTCCTTAATTTGTTCCCGATTCATCCATGCAACCTGTGCCACTTCATCTGTTGTGGCATTGCCTAATTCAACCTCTCCATCGTAATCAAACAGCCAAACATCCATAATATCATTAAAAATCTTTCCATCAATGATTTTTCGTGTCTTTGTAAAAAGTACTTGTCCATTTTCCGGCATCAAATCAACTCCAACTTCTTCCTTTGCCTCTCGAATTGCTCCTAATAAACTGTCCTCACCTTTTACAACCGAACCACCTACACATTCCCACATCAAAGGGTGCGTCGGTCTGTTTGCAGAACGCTGCGAGATAAGATACTCTCCTTTAGAATTACGAATCCAGACATGCACCACCAGATGGTATCCATCTATCGGTAACTGCTCGCCTCTGACATGGTCTTTTCCCAGAAGCTCTCGGTTTTCATTATACAAATCTCATATTTCTGCATCCGGCACATACTCCACAATATCCCCAAAGTCTGCATGTAAAGTTTTACAAATTTTGCTAAGAATTGTAAGGCTTACCTCTTCATCACGGCGAAGCTTTGTCATTGTGTTAGGAGCAATTTCTGCCTTTTTACGCAAATCTGATTTACTCATTTTTTTATCAACTAATAGTTTCCATAATTTATTGTATGATACTGCCATAACAATGTCTCCATTCAACTTAAATAGTTATCATTTTCCTACCTGCAATCCATTATCTGTTTCATTAACTCTGAATAGTCTATTAAATTCATTCTACTTTTTATCGTCTGCTGAAATCTACGAGCATCCTTTGAGAAATATGAGTTAGTTACCATTATTCCTGCTGTAACCCTGTCCGCTTCAACAGTTCCATATAGTTGTCTAACAAGTCCAACATTCACAGGATGCTTAGGTGCTTTCTTTTTACATTCAGCATAAATCACCAAATCGCCTAACATTGAATTATTAAGAACAATCAAATCCTTACCACCATCTCTTGTCTGTTTCGTAAGTTGCACATTATATCCTTTTCTTTCAAATAATTCACAAACTAGTTCCTCAAACTGTCTAGGAGTAATTTCTTGAAGTATTTCTGGTCTTAATGCAACTTTATCCACAAGCGAATGCGTTACTACCTTTATATCATTTTTTATTTTGTCTGGTACTCTAATAATTTTTCGTTCTGGAACAACTATCTCTGGATGTTGTAGAGATACACCACCTTTATATGTATATATTTGATGTATATCCTTTTCAAAATCAAGAAAATATTCGTTAAGCCCCTCGCCCTTTAGTTTTGTATGAAGCTTTTCAGCTATCGTTCTAGGCGTTAAATTTTGCTTATCAAGTTCTTTAAAAATACCTTCTACAATACTGTCACTCGAGATACGGGCACCAAGATAATCACTAATAAACAATAATATCTGTTTATCTGTTAATGGCTTTAACCTTATTTCATAATCAAAATTTATATCAAATTTATTTTCTCTAGCAGTGCATATATAACACCCTCTAGCATTTTTAATGTGCTCTACCATTTGTTGTTTATATCTATATGCTTCGTCCAAACCATCCACTAAACAAACAACATCTGTAAAATCAGATGGATGTTTCCATATTTTGTTTCCCATCTGTGAAAATTCCATCGTTTCATACCAGATTTCCCATCCTTGTTCCTCTAATATCTTTCCAATTATATTTAACAAAAAAGTTTTGCCACTTCCTGCCGCACCTGTTATCAAGAATTTGCCATATGGTTTCATCCTGACAACATCTAAAAGTTCCTGTAACTCATCCCTTCTTATAATCTCCATACGGATCTTTCCTTTCGTTACCCAACCGACTTATCCAGCATCTCTATAATCTTTTCTTTCTCGCCACTACCATTAGTCATAAATCTCAGAAATGGAATTTCATACAACTCCATAATACGATTTTTCAATAAGTCTCTTGAAGCCTGAACAGTATCCTCTTTATGGTATTCATATCCGTCAACCTCAATCGCCAACACAGGCTTTTTACCAATTCTGTTATAAATCAGAAAATCTAAATGTGTTGCTGGATTCATTGCATACTGACATTCCTGCTCATTTAATAGTTCTGGATTCTTAATCAACATATTCAACGGAAAATGACAAACAACATCCAAGCTTGAATACTTGTTAGCGGAGATAATGTCCTCTATCAATGAATACATCAGGTTTTCCGAATCATATTCTGATACTTTTTTGTGCTTCTGCAAATATACCCTTCTTTCCTCAGTATACTGCTTGTAAAGGTAATCAAAAATCGAATAAATCTTGCTTTCAGTAACCTCAAAATTATTATACTGAATATAATCAATCAAATCTGTTATATTGCGCTCTTTTGATTGCTCATTTCCAGTTACAACCAGCATCAATTTCTTTTTCGCTCTTGATACAGCAACATTGATTAAATACGGATCATCTGCAAAATCAGATATCTCATCATCCACAGTAGATATAATAATATTCTCTTTTTCCTTACCCTGGAACTTATGCACCGTAGCCGCATCAATATCTGTAATCTCCTTGCTTAATGCTTCTACCTGATTTTTGTACGGTGCAATAATTCCGGTTTCTTCCGGATTTGAAACATATTTTGGTATAATCTCATTTTTAATAACATCTATCTGGCGCTGACTATAATGGTTACGTTCATGATTTCCCGCTACCGTTTTTACTACCGATAAAACATCCTCTTCACCCTTATCCGTTGTCATAATAATCAATTCACCACGATAGAATTTCTGGTTACAGAAATTTATTATTTTAGGGTGACACCTATAATGTTCCCGCAGCAATGTTTGTGTTACGTTTGGCATAACATCCAAAATGGATTGCAGAAAACTGTTTGTATACTGATATCCTTCACTCACATTAAAACTGTCAAATATAGCTTTTGCTTTTGCCTTTATATCATCTGTAACAACATTAGGAAGTTGCTTGGTATCACCCACAATAACAACATTCCTTGCACAGGACAATGCCAACGCACCAGTTGCAATATCTACCTGTGATGCCTCATCCATGATAAGGTAATCATACACCACATCTGAATTCAGGCTGTTTCTTGATGAAAATGTTGTACTTAATATAACCGGATACTCAGCCATTACATCGTATGGTTCCTTCCACAAATTATCTTCACTAAAAGTTTTCCTACTACTGTTACCTTCATATTTCCTTGCCAGTTTGTCTTTTAGGACAACCATTGACTGATTGCATAAATCCTCAAGCAAATTCTTATTAACACTATTTAAATACTTTTCAATATCTACAATTTCCGCAGACAACTCCGCCTGCTTCGCACGATAATACATTGCCTGAAAGGTTGTAATTATCTTTGAAATATCCTGCTTATAAATGCTCCAATCGGTTACTCCATATTTAAATAAGGCTTTTATCTTAAACCAAAATCCTATTGACGTTTTCTCTTCTGAAATCGACTGGCACTCCTGCCACAATACCATCCATTGCTTTGAAGATAATTTTTTCTTGAACTTAATACTATCTGTATGAACATCTGATTCTTTAACATATTGATTAAAATATTCCTGTTCAGTAACCAACTGTGAAAGTTCCTGCCTTAAACACGCTAATTTTTCCTGCTTATCGAAAACACTTTTTAACTGACTGGATTGCTCTGCTATTTCCTTCTGCAAAACACTTGGATCTTCTCCCGTTTTCCACGACGAAAAGTCGGGATAAGCGGCGTCCTGATGCTCAACAAATAATTTCTTATTTTTAGAACTTCCTAACGTCGCAGCAATAAAACCTAAATTGTATTTTGGAGAAGATAATTTTTCATATACGTTTTCCGTTGCCGAATTATTATTGGATACTATCTGTACCGTTTTTCCTTGCATTAATATATTTGCAATAATATTCAATATCGTCTGTGTCTTTCCTGTTCCTGGAGGTCCCTGTATAACACTAATCTGATTCTCCATGGCATTTTTTACAGCCTTATACTGACTGTTATTGCATCCAAATGGGAAAATCGGAATGTATTCCCGTCCTATTCTTTTTCCTTGCAATGATGATGGATTCAAATACTTTGCTAAAGCTACATCACTACCCACAAAAGAAATCTTTTCAAACTTCTTAGACAATAATTTTTCACCAGTCTCTTCATTCTTAAGATTACTCAAACCTGCAATTTGCTTTATATATTCAAATACATTTGATGACCGACTCTGGGCAAGACATGACTCTATAATATGCAAGTCGTTCCGACGATAATCTCTTTCATTACCATCGCCAAAACAAATGTGCCAATAAGACTCACTTCCGCTTCTAAATACATATATTGCATTAACATCAAAGAACTCTCGTCCTTCTCTGCTAATCCGATACATGTTAGGATTCAAAACCTCCGGATCAGTCAACTTTTCCACATTCAAATATGCATACGAGTATGTTTTTCCATTATTGAATTTTACATCCCATTTTTGGGTATTTCTATTGTAACCACATGACATTATTTCGGATGTCTTTATTTCACCCTTGATAATGACCATATAATATCGTGTATTCATCTATTCCTCACTACTTCTTATCCGCACGCTGATTGTCCTTGAATTCCTTCTCCACATAGCAATGTTCATGCTTACCAAACAACTTATCACCCATATCTACCTTCAATTCTTCTGCAACAGTATGTGCTATTCTCTTTGCCAAGTTACTTTTGATTTCATCGTTTCGTCCCGGCCATAGTTTTACAATCACATGTGGCATATTTTCTCCCTCGCAATCTAATGAAATCTACCATTATCAACCTTATCCAATTCTTCGACTACCTGAATATAATAATCCAGCAACTCATATATCCAATCTTTCAATTCTGTAAATTGATAACCTAATTCCTTCGCCTTATCCGTACATATACTATATTCCGGTTCACCATTGTATGGTGCATCCTCGCCAGAATTATCAATTATTGCTCTTGCTCCCGTCTTTTCTTCAACATATTCGATAATTTCCTTTATAGAAATCGTACCATCCGAAGCACCATTAATTGCTCCTTTAACATCTTTATCCACCAAAAATGTAAGGAATTTTCCTGCTTCGTCGGAACGAATATAACTCATCTGATAATCAATTTTGGCAACTATATATTGTGTCTAGCCGAGTTTTATATTACTATATTCTGTATAATCATTCTTGATATTCTATGTATTCTTCATCGTTTTATGACTTTTTGCAAGCATTTTGCAACCGCAATCACTTCGAATCACTCTTTAGGTATTTCTCTATGTACTCCCGATACCCGTCCTCTAAAATATGGAACGCACAGCTATTGTCGGTTAAAATCTGCTTGCGGTTTGTTGTAACCATCTCATATATTTTATTAGCCTTCTTCTGAATTCTTTCTGCATTGTTCATGCAAAACTGATATTCTTTATTTAACAATAGCCTGTATTTCTCATCCTCAACATCTTTGATAACCAGTTTCTCAATACATTCATCCGGAACAGGAACCATATAATTAAATCGTAAGGAACCTTTCACTTCTTTTTCATCTCCCGGAATACGAATCAAAATGTTCGCCTCCTGCTTCTTATCAAAAGAAGACACTGACACATAATAATTCATCCCATTTACTTGCATAACAGCACCAAATGCAAACTTGTTACAATCTGTGTAACGAATATTAGGCACTTTCGTAATGCCTCTTTTTTCTTTTTCGTATCTTTGGAGAAAGCTATTATACTCCTCATTTATGCGGTAAAAATCCATTTTTATCCTCCATAGTATAACAAAACAGGGAGATAAGATACTTATCTCCCTGAAAATTAACGATTCGCATTTTAAGCTGCGAAGCACTTAAATTAAAGGTTCACATTCAAAGTAGTGAAGCACTTAAATTAAAGGTTTGCATTCAAAGTAGCAACGCACTTAATCGAGCAATCTTCTTTGCTCACTTATATTATATGCAGTTCAACCAAAAAAATCAATAACATTTTTCGTAAAAATTACTATTATGAACCACCAAAAAAATCCACAAGTTTTTTCGAGAGTGTGAAAGTTTTTCTGTAAATTAAATATTTAAATATAATTAATAGGCCTTCTATGATAAAATTTATTATTATAGGAGGCCTTAATTATAGCAAGAGAAAGAAAAAAAGTACACAAGGTACAAATGACCGATGGCAAACGTGCCATCATCCACCAGCTATTGGATGAATATGACATTCAGACAGCTGAAGACATCCAGGATGCATTAAAAGATCTTCTTGGAGGTACAATCAAAGAAATGATGGAAGCTGAAATGGATGACCATTTGGGTTATTCAAAATCACAACGTTCAGAATCCGATGATTATCGAAACGGTTACAAGTCAAAACGTGTCAACAGCAGTTATGGTTCCATGGAAATCGATGTTCCACAGGACCGTCGTTCTACTTTTGAACCACAGATTGTAAAGAAACGTCAGAAAGACATTTCAGACATTGACCAGAAAATAATCTCAATGTACGCAAAGGGAATGACAACACGACAGATTTCCGACACAATTGAGGATATTTATGGATTTGAAACATCAGAAGGATTTATTTCTGATGTGACTGATAAAATAATGCCACAAATCGAGGACTGGCAAAACCGACCGTTAGATGAAATTTATCCTGTTGTTTACATAGATGCCATCCATTATTCTGTAAGGGATGAGGGAATAATAAGAAAGCTTGCGGCCTATGTAATTCTCGGCATTACAGTGGACGGGAAAAAGGATGTATTAAGCATAAGTGTTGGAGATAATGAAAGCTCTAAATACTGGTTGTCTGTATTGAATGAATTAAAAAACCGAGGTGTAAAAGACATTCTTGTTATATGTGCCGATGGTTTAAGTGGCATAAAGGAAGCCATATCGGCAGCTTTCCCAAACACAGAATATCAAAGGTGCATAGTTCATCAGGTGAGAAATACTCTTAAATATGTACTCGACAAAGACAGAAAAGCCTTTGCGAAAGACCTTAAGACAATATATCAGGCAGTTAATGAAGAAAAGGCTCTCGAAGCATTAGACAGGGTAACTGAGAAATGGACTCCGAAGTATCCGAACTCCATGAAAAGATGGAAGGACAACTGGGATGTGATATCGCCTATTTTTAAATTTTCAGATACTGTACGAAAAGTAATATATACAACCAAAGCCATTGAAAGTTTAAATTCAACATATAGGAAACTTAATCGTCAGAGAAGTGTATTTCCAAGTGATAAGGCATTGCTGAAAGCACTGTACCTTTCAACCTTTGAAGCAACGAAGAAATGGACAACGACCTTAAGAAACTGGGCTCAGGTGTATGGAGAACTGAGCATTATGTACGAAGGCCGTTTGCCTGAATAGCATAAAAAATACCCAATATCAAGGATAAATATACGCCCGTTATAAAACGGGCGTCTTTGACATAGGTATTTTTATATGCTAGTTATATAAACAAGAGCTGCAAGCTCATTTCATGAACTTACAGCTCCATCACTTATCATAGAATGTCTATTTACAGACTTTATTTCACAGACTCTTTATATCTATTATTTAATTTTCAATATGTAACGCACTTAATTATATATGTCCAGCAACTATTCTGTTTGATTTTCTACACCGTTATAAAAAGTTTTTGATATTGTTTTTAATTCTTCAGCCACTTCAAACGCGGTTATTACTTTGTTAATATCTGATTTTTTAGTCTGTGTTTTCTCTATACCATTATCTATTTTTTCTAATGATTCATTTATACTAGATTTATAAGCCTCTCTCAATGGAACAATCATATCTTGAACTACTTTGTTTATTCCATTTATAACTTTTGAAAAATCGTAATTTTCCAATATCCTTTGAGTCATTTTTCCAATTGATAATGCAAAATTACCAAGTATATCAACATAATCTACGTTCTCAAAATCTTTGTCTTGTATTTTTATAATAGCCTTGCTTAAATCCTTATTCAATTCATTTAATTTTTTATTAGTACATTTGTACTCTCCCTTTGTTATTTTTTTTGAATGTGCAACTTTGTTCCTCAAATCATGTATTTCATAAATCTTTTTCTCCCATTTTTGCTGTTTGCCCAATATTTCGAAATTTCTTTCCCATAAACTACATGGTCTCATTTCGTTTATTAATTCTATTAATTCTTCTTTTTCCTTATTTTTTATATCGTCTTTTTTAAGTTTATTTTCGAAAAAATCTATATAATTTATCTGACGTTTTTCAAACAAAAATCTTTCCATCGAATCTAAATCAAATTGTTCTAATGTATCACTTAATGATAAATTCCCTTTAGCCTTTGCAACTTTTTTCATACCATTTAGCTGTTCTTTCGTAATAGTCTTATTTCTCCACTCACTACCAAATGCTTTTGTTAAAACCAATAGAATCATCTGCCTAAGTAATCTCTCAAAATTTCCATACTTTGGATATAGTCTTTCACAGAAACTTGCAGAAACACCATCATAAACTCTAATAATATCTATATATTTCTGTTCTGGAGATTTTACAAGACATTCATCTAAATTCAATAACACATCTTCTCCTTTATTCACTCTAAGATTAGATATAATTTCTAAATAATATCTCTGCGAATTTTTCTTATGTCTAATCGAATATTTTACAAAATTTTTGTCATCTATAAGTATATATTCACTCTGTCGCCTATAACCACTATCTTCCAAACATGAAAAAATAATTTGCTCAAATGTTCTATTATTATCTTTTGTTTTTTCCAAAATTATATAACTCATTTTTATTTCTGCCACGAATTTACCTTAGACCTTTCTACTCTTAAATTCTTGTTCCATTCTTATTTATTAAATAATTTTAACATTTTAGAATCAAAATAGAATCGCTCTTATATAAAAGCATCCCACAACGCCCATAAATAAAGGCTTTGTGGGATTTTTGTGTCTATTCAAACTCTTCCCAAGGGAAGTATCATCAAATCGAAAATGCTGATTTTATGCGGCATTTCACCGCATCTGTTTCATCAAATGTTACTCTTTTCATATCGTTTTCAAAAACTTTAGTAGCAAATTAGTTGCAAT
>ERZ773103.2768-NODE-2768-length-15563-cov-11.744454_pt1 | contig 15563 bp, 17 predicted proteins | sample MGYA00511118_ERZ773103 | MGnify/ENA primary metagenome ERZ773103 (study PRJEB29015, sample SAMEA2737821) | human gut metagenome | biome: human gut; feature: human-associated habitat; material: faeces | place: China | collected 2012 ... | reverse complement strand
AGGCCGTCGTCCAGCAGCACACGCGCGCCGGGCGCGAGGTCCTGCGGCAGTTCTTTGTAGGTGATGGAACAGATGTTTTCGTCGCCTTCAACATCGCGCGTGGTGAGCGTAAATGTCTGACCGGCTTTCAGCGTGACCTTGCCGTTTTTAAAATTCTTCAGGCGGATCTCAGGGCCTTTGGTATCCAGCATGGCAGCAACTGGCAGGTCTAGCTCTTTGCTCAGGGCGCGCAGGGCGTTAAAACGCCCCTTGTGCTCCTCGTAATCACCGTGGGAAAAGTTGAAACGGGCAACGTTCATGCCATTCTCCATCAGCTGGCGCAGAATACCCGGCTTTTCGGTAGAAGGGCCCATCGTACAGACAATTTTTGTTTTACGCATATATCATGACCTCCATTGAAGAAATCTGAACATTAATCGAAGCTATTATACTACACATTTCCGCTTTTGTACAAGTACGCAAATCCACTTTACACATGTTTTACTGTGCAAATATTGCTCACGTTTCCGCTGCACAGGACGGGCTTTCTGTTTACAATCCTCCCCAAATAGGGTATAATCTTAAATAGGTATATTCTACGTATTCAACGCACACAATGTTTATGATACAGACAGGAGACAAAAGGGGATGAAATTAGATGTTTTGGGATTGTTGGGAGCGTGTTCCTATGCATTGGACTGTGTGGAAGCAGAGTTAGTGCATGTAACAGATAAGCATGCGAAGCGTGTTGCATATATGAGTGTCTGCATGGCAGAACAGATGGGAATTCAGGGGGAGAGTCTGCAGGATCTGACAGCCGGTGCGTTGTTACATGATAATGCACTGACTCAATATATTCAGGAAGAATTACACAATGATATTGCAAGTGCAATAGGTTCGGCGATTCCACTGGAGCTGGGAATTCACTGTGCGGCAGGTGAGAAGAACATGAAAGACATTCCATCCCATACGGATATAAAGAATGTCATTTTGTATCATCATGAGAATGCAGATGGAAGTGGACCTTTTGGAAAAAAATGGACAGAAGTACCGGTTTTTGCACGAATTATCCATCTATGCGATCTGCTTGACCAGGTCTGCTGCAGTGATTCTTTTGATTCAGACACCTGGCAGAAGGTAGAAGCATTTCTTCAGGAAATCACAGGTTCTATAGCGGATGAAGAATGTATAGAAGCATTTAGACATGCTTTTTCTGAACAACATTTTCTGTCACTTGGAGAAAAAGATGTGGAGACTCGTTTATGGAACAGAGTGCCGCGTACAAAACAAGATCTTAGCTTTGAACAGATTAAAGCACTGGCGAAATTTTTCGCACGCATCGTAGACTATAAATCACCATTTACGAGTACACACTCCATAGGTGTGGCTGCAGATGCTGAGAAATTATCCAGATTTATGGGATTTGATGAGGAGACAATGCAGAAAATGTATCTTGCAGGAGCGCTGCATGACATTGGAAAGGTTGCCATAGGTAACAAAATTCTGGAGAAGCCGGGAAGACTGACGGATGATGAGTTTGCAGTTATGAAACATCATGCAGCATATACTTATTCTATTCTGTCAGAAATCGATGATTTTGAAGAGATATGTGACTGGGCTGCCTTTCACCATGAAAGACTGGACGGGACAGGCTATCCATTTGGAAAAACAGCTGCTGAATTAAACACACAGGAACGCATCATGGCGTGTGTCGATATTTATCAGGCACTGACAGAAAGCCGCCCGTATAAACAGGGAATGCCACATGAAAAAGCTTACGGTATTTTAAATGATATGGTAGAAAAAGGATGGCTTGATGGAGAAATCGCTTCACAGGTTGATGCTTGTTTTGATCAGAAAATGACAGACATAATTCATGAGGAGAAACAGCTTGGAGAATAAAAAATTATTCCAGATTGGTGATGTGGCAAAAATGTTTCATATCAGTGTTGGCAGCCTGCGGCATTATGAACAGGCAGGTCTGTTGAAACCAGAATACACAGATCTGGAAACAGGCTATCGCTATTATAGTGCACGTCAGTTTGAGGTTTTAAATATGATTCGTTACTTGCGCGTTTTGGATATGCCATTGGGTCAGATTGGAGAGTTTTTGGGAAACAGAGACATCGACGTGATAGAAGATAAGTTGTTAAATCAGAAAAAACTGATAGAAAAAAACGGCGGGAGTTGGAAACAATCGAACGCAAGATATAAAAGCAGCATATCCTACAATCGGAAAAGGAACTGTATATAGAAATCTTGATATATTGGTAGATGAGGGTTCGTTAAGGAAGGTTGAAGTTCCGGATGGAGCGAATAGGTTCGATTTTTCATTGAAAAATCATTACCATGTCAGGTGTACAAAATGCGGTGAAGTTTCAGATGTGGATATGGATGAAATACCGGATTTGCTGGAAAGAATTCATAACACTCATGGAATCGAATTTTTGGATTATGATATTTCATTTAAAGGTATTTGCCCAAAATGCAGGGAGAAGGTAAAGGAGGAAAAAAATGGATAGGAAAGCAATGTATAAGTTGAGTTATGGATTGTTTGTACTGACTGCCAGGGAAGATGAAAAAGACAATGGATGTATTATTAATACAGCCATTCAGGCAGCTTCAGAACCGAACCAGTTAAGTATCTGCGTCAACAAAGCAAATTACACGCATGACATGATTCAGAGAACTGGAAAATTCACAGTATCAGTCTTAAGTCAGAAGGCACGGTTTGAATTGTTTAAACATTTTGGCTTCCAATCAGGAAGGGATACCAATAAATTTGAAGCATTTGAAAAGTGTGCTAGGGGTACAAATGGTATTTATTATATTACAGAAGGTACAAATGCATACATTTCTGTAACAGTTAATAAAACGGAGGACTTAGGATCACATACAATGTTTATCGGTGAGATAACAGATATGGAAGTTTTAAGTAATGTTCCTTCTGTCACATATGATTATTACCAGAATAATATTAAACCTAAGCCACAGGCAGTCGGAAAAACCGAGGATGGGCAGACAATATGGCGTTGCAGAATTTGTGGATATGAATATGTAGGAGAAGAATTACCGGATGATTTTATATGTCCTTTATGTAAGCACCCGGCATCAGATTTTGAAAAAATAGTAAAGAAAACGGAGGAAAAAGAAATGGTAGCAAACAAATACGTAGGAACACAGACTGAAAAAAATTTACAGGAGGCATTTGCAGGGGAATCGCAGGCAAGAAATAAGTATACCTATTTTGCTTCTGTAGCGAAAAAGGAAGGCTACGAGCAGATGTCAGCATTGTTTTTAAAAACCGCAGATAATGAGAAAGAACATGCAAAGATGTGGTTCAAGGAATTAGCAGGAATTGGTGATACAAAGGAAAACCTGGCGGCAGCGGCAGAAGGCGAAAATTATGAGTGGACAGATATGTATGAAGGCTTTGCTAAAACAGCTGAGGAAGAAGGATTCCCTGAGCTTGCAGCAAAATTCAGGGCAGTAGGTGAGATTGAGAAGCACCATGAGGAAAGATATCGTGCACTTCTTAAGAATATTGAAACTGCTAAAGTTTTTGAAAAGAGTGAAGTTAAAGTATGGGAATGCCGTAACTGCGGGCATATTGTAGTGGGAACAAAAGCACCGGAAGTATGCCCGGTATGCAATCACCCGCAGAGCTATTTTGAAGTACATGCAGAAAACTATTAATGTGAATTGCAGATATGAATATGGGTATGTCTGTTATACGATACAATGAGGGGCGGAAATGAACAAACTGAAAACATTATCCGGAGCACAATTAAAGTATATCGCATTTACAACTATGCTCATAGATCATGTAAATAAGGCTCTGATTTATCCTAATTTGAATGGAGGAATATTGCTTGTGATAAGTGATATTTTTGACATATTAGGAAGAATAGCTTTCCCGATCTTTATATTTTTATTGATAGAAGGTTATTTCAGAACGACAAACAGGTGGAAATATTTAGGTATGCTTCTTTTGTTTGGAATAATCTCAGAAATTCCATATGACATGTTTACAACGGCATCCTATTTTGAGCCAAATGGAAACAATATTATGTTCACATTGGCTTTGGTACTCGTTATCATTTGGATCATAGGTACATTAAAAGAAAAAATGGGAGTACGTTGGCGTATATTATGGTATTTCATTTCCGCTGTAATCGTGGGAGCCGGATGCCTGAGTGCGATGATATTGGGATTGGATTATGAGTATCATGCAGTCTTAATTGGGTATTTTTTATATATTTTTCATAAAAAACCTGTTTGGGCAATTCCATTTTGCTTTTTGGCTATGTATAAAGAACCGTGGGCGTTATTGGGATTTGGATTAACCCTTACATATAATGGAGAACGGGGAAGGCAGAATAAGATTGTAAATTATTTTTTTTATCCAGTACATCTCTTTGTTCTGGGTATGATAAAAATGTATTTTGGATTTTAATAATACTTAAGAAAATCAGAATTAGGAGGATTAACTAATGAAATACGTATGTGATGTTTGCGGATGGGAGTATGATGAAGAGGAAGGATATCCAGAAGGTGGTATCGCACCGGGAACAAAATGGGAAGATGTTCCGGAAGATTTTGAATGTCCGTTATGTTCCGTAGGAAAAGATCAGTTCTCAGAAGTATAATAAATAACAATGAAAAGGAAGGACGTCAAGTATGTGATATAACGGATGACCTTCTTTTTTTACAGAATAAAAAATGCACAAATTGTAGGGAGATGAATACTATGAGAGGTCTTAGCCGAAAATTATATCTTGATCTTTCTGTTCCAACCGAAGAGGATCAGCGTTCAGACCAGCAGCGCATTCTGGAAGCTTTATCCGCGGAGGGCGTGAAAGAGGAGGTTCATATTCCGGTTCGCATGTTGAGACAACTATATCCATTACTTGATCGTGCAGGTTGGAAAATAACCGTTTCGCTTTCCTGGAATGGAGAAAAATGGGAGCTGGTTGATATAGAAAGCGGAGATACAGCCAGACAGCATTATGGGCTGGCTGTGGATCTTGGAAGTACAACGGTAGTGGTGAGACTTTTAGATTGTAATAGTGGTGAGATATTGGGAGAAGAGAGCTGCTTTAATAAACAGATTCAGTGGGGAACCGATATTTTATCACGTATTTTTTTCTGCAAAGATGACAGGAAAAAACTGGAAGAGATACGGCTTGCTACAGTTGAGTCTATTATAGAGTGCATGGATAAGCTGGATGTAAAGCATCCGGTGTCACGAAAATGTCTGTCTATGGTAGTAGCAGGCAATACCACCATGATCCACTTTCTTTTGGGAATAGATGCTTTCTGTGTCTTTTATACGCCACATGCTGTTCATGCAGACCGTCCGGGATTCCAGCCGGCAAAAGATCTGGACATTCCGCTGAATGGTTATGTATATTGTTATCCGGCGAAGTCTAATTATCTGGGTGGTGACATCATCAGTGGAATGATTGAAACGGAATTATATAAAAAGGATGGAATCAGTGTTTTCTTTGACATTGGAACCAACGGTGAACTTGTGATAGGAAATAAAGATTTTCTTCTTTGCGGCGCCGGTGCGGCGGGGCCTGCATTGGAAGGCGGTGTAGTACACACCGGGATGAGGGCAGATGCCGGAGCAGTGGACAGCGTGAGGATAAGAGGTGGAAAAATCCATGTTCATGTAATTGGTAACTCTTCAGGAAAAATTAGCCCTAAGGGTATCTGCGGTTCCGGTATTGTCGATCTGATTGCGGAACTTTTTTTAGAAGGCTGGATAGATATTCGTGGTAAGTTTTCTCCTGAAAAAACGAATCTTATTCAGAAACGAGAAGGTCAGCTTTGCATAGAATATGCTCCGGGTCTGTATTTTTATCAGAAAGATATCGACGAATTTATTCTTACCAAAGCCGCAGCACATATAATGGTTGAGATCATGCTCCGGGAATCTGGACTTGAACTGAATCAGGCAGATCGATTTTATGTAGCCGGCTCTTTTGGAAAATATGTATCTGTGGAATCAGCCATTACCATTGGGATGTATCCTGACATGGAACGGGAGAAGATGATCAATGCTGGAAATTCTTCGCTGGAAGGAGCACAAAAGCTTTTGCTGAACAAAGAACTTCTTGCAGATATTGATCAGATACTGGAAGAAATGACTTATATACAATTTGCGGAAGTGGATGATTTTCTGGAACAGATGGTAGCTGCCCAGGCCTTACCTCACACAGATTATAAAAAATATCCAACGGTCATGGAAAAATTAAAGAAAAGACAAAACATATGCTTTTATTGATCCGAGGTTGAGAAATCTGTCATGGTAAGCATATTCCAGATTTCTCAGAAAACAGAACAAAGGAGGAGACAAGATCAAAAATGAAATTTGATGTGCTGGGGTTATTAGCAGCCTGCTCATATGCATTGGACTGTGTAGAGGCAGAGCTGATTAAAGTAACAAACAATCATTCTAAACGTGTGGCATATATGGCGGTTTGTACTGCTGAAAAAAATGGGTATACAGGGTCAAAGCCTGCAGGATCTGGCAGAGTGTGCATTGCTGCACGACAATGCAGTGGCACAATATATTCAGGAAGAGCTTCAAAATGACGCTTTACGTAACGGGGTGACGAAGCTGGGAAGGCATTGTACCATAGGAGAAAAAATTCTGAAAAATATACCGTTTCATAATGATGTATCTAATGTCATACTGTACCCCCCCATGAAAACGCTGATGGAAGTGAACCTTTTGGAAAACAATGGAATGAAGTACCGTTTTTTGCAAGGATTATCCATATGTGTGATACGATAGATATATTTTGCCGATCTATGAAATCAGATTCGGATGAGTGGAAAAGAACAGAAGAATTTGTAATAAAGTCAAAAGATAAATTGTTTGATTCCTTCTGCGTGGAAGTTTTTTTTAATGCTTTTTCAGATGAAAAAATTCATATGATTGATAATGAAACCCTGGATACGATGTTGTGGAAGAAAGTACCCAGAATAAAGCTGGAACTTAATTTTGCACAGATTAAAGCTATTGCAGATCTTTTTGCCCATATTGTGGACTATAAATCACCCTTTACAAGTAACCACTCAATGGGTGTTGCGGAAGGTGCGGAAAAAATATCAAGGTTCATGGGATTTGATGAGGATATCTGTCAGAAAATGTATATTGCCGGAGCTTTACATGACATAGGAAAGGTCGCAATCGGGAATGAGATTCTGGAAAAACCAGAAAAATTAACCGATGAAGAATTTAAAACGATGAAACATCATGCAGTATATACCTATTATATTTTGTCAGGGATAGATGATTTCGAGGAAATACGAGACTGGGCGGCTCTTCATCATGAAAAGTTAAATGGAAAAGGATATCCTTTTGGAAAAACTGCTGATGAATTAAATAAACCAGAGCGTATTATGGCTTGCATTGATATTTATCAGGCACTTACTGAAGACAGACCTTATAAGAAGGGTTTGTCACATGACAAAGCGTGTGGGATACTTGATGATATGGCACAGAAAGGCTTTGTTGATTCTGATATTTCAAATAAGATCAGAGATTGTTTCGGTTAAATGCAGAGGTACAATTTATTTATACATGTATGTGATAGCATCATGTGACTTGAGAAAGTGAAAATGAAGAGAACGTTGGATAAGATTCTGGCGTTCTTTTTTTGTGTAGGGGTGTTCACAGGGGGTGCATCGTTTAATTGTATCATTTTCGTAGTCGCAACGAATCCTTGTCCATGTGGCTATTACCCGGGAGCAAAGTGTAAGTGCACAGATTATGAGATCATTAAATACAGAGGAAAGATTTCAGGTCCTATCATGGATCGGATAGATATACAGAAAGAGGTTCATCCAGTAGATTTTTTTGCAATAGCAGACCAGAAAGCAGGAGTTTCTTCAGAAGAACTGCGTACAAAAGTAGAAAGGGCCAGAGAGATACAGCAGGAGAGATATGCGCAGGAAAGAGGTATTAATTGCAATGCACAGATGACAACAGAATTAATTCAAAAATATTGTGTTCTTGAGGCGGACTCGTTGAAAATATTGCGGGAGACCAGTGAAAAATATGGATATAGTGCCCGGGTGATTCATAAACTTTTAAGGCTTGCCAGAACCAGTGCTGATCTGGATGGAGAAGAAAAGATCCGTCGGAAGGATATAGAAAAAGTTCTGACATGTAGGGATTTGGACAAGAGTAACAGTAAAATGGTGGTGGTGAGATGATAATACACTGGATATGGCTTACACAGTTACCTTTTATTGGTTCTGTTACAGCCAGACGATTGATTGAAAAATTGGGAGATGCAGAGAAAATTTATCAGGCTGGATCAGAGCAATTGGCTGAAATATCTGATCTGTCTGTGAGACAAAGAGAAAGCATCATCAGGAATCATTCATTAGAAAAGGCGAAAAGAATCTTTGAAGAATGTCAAAATAAAAATATTTTCGTTTTATGCTGGGATGATGACCGATATCCTGCACGTGCAAAAAAACCGACTGATGCACCTGTGGTATTGTATTATAAAGGTAATTTTAGAGAAATGGATCAGACGATTGGGATAATAGGAGCCAGAAGGTGCAGTCAGAAATCGAAACAAAAAACTGTATTTCTTGCATCGGAATGTGCCCAGAAAAAGATAACTGTCGTCAGTGGGATGGCAAAGGGGATTGACAGCTATGCACATACTGTATGCCTGAATACTGGAGGTTATACAGTAGCAATACTGGGAAATGGACTAGATATCTGTTATCCAGCAGAACATAATAAACTAATGAAGTGCATAGAAGAAAAAGGGCTGCTCATATCAGAATATCCACCGGGAACTCATCCTGATAGGTATAGATTTCCACGCAGAAACCGTCTGATCAGCAGCTGGTCCGACAAATTATTCGTAATTCAGGCTGAAAAAGGAAGCGGGGCATTAATAACAGCGGAATATAGCCGGAAATATGGGCGGGAAGTGGAGATGGAATGAAGCACGTGACTACAGTCATATGAGGTTTAAAATTTGAAAGTCCAAGGAAGGATAAAAAACAAACCATTATTTCAGTTCCTGATAAAGGCTGGAATTTATTCCGATGCCGACCATTGTCCAGAAAGGAGCGGTTTCGAAAATGGGGGTAGCATAAGGTTCAGACCCTATAAATTTTTTATAAACTGTGGTCGATGATTACTTCGCAAATAGTGGCATCACAGTCATTTCCAATGCAACTGTATCAGCCTTTCGTTTCAAATGGAAGAAAGGCAAAAATGACTATGGATAAAAGACTGGAAAAGAAAGACAAGGGAAACATGGTGTAAAATTCGTAGGAATTTTAAATTTTATTTTGAAAATAATTTTTGAAAAAAGGTATTTGTTGTGGTACTTTATACATTGTGTTAATATACAAATATATGGAAATAATTAGAAGGCAAAGAGTTGTAAAAGGAGAGTACGAGATGCTGTTAAAAAATTTGCATATAATAAATTTTAAAATGTTTGAGGATTTGAATTTGCAATTTAAGCCGGGATTTAACCTTATATTGGGAGATAATGGCGTGGGAAAAACATCGGTACTCGAAGCGGCAACCGTTGCGGTATCTGGTTTTCTAACAGGGATGGAAGATATTCCTACACGCAATATCTATAAAGATGATATACATTATAATATCTTAGTGAATAATAATGGAACTTTTGATAGATCATATTGCTATCCTGTAGAAATAGAAAGTACAATTTCGTATGCAGGAACTGATTATACATGGGATAGAACTAAAATTAGTTCTCGTACCATGATTAGTCCAAAAGATATTTTAAAAGTGTCACGAGATCTTATAAACAGTACAGAACGTAAGATACTACCTCTGATTAGCTACCAAAGCGCTTCCAGACATTGGATTTCAGCGAGAAAGGATGCTAATGAAAAGAAGCGAAAACAGCTTCATAATCGACGGTGTGGGTATCTGGGCTGCTTAGACAGAACTGCCAATTTAAATGTTGTCAATAATTGGTGCGAACAAATGGAGTGGAGTAGTGTCAGAATGAATAGTATTTCTGAAAATTACGAACAGTTTGGAAAAATTGTTTCAAAGTTTATGAGTATTATGAATGACGGTTTAATAAGTAAGGTGGTTTATCAGCCAAATGAAGGAAAGATCCTTTACAGTGAAAATGGGGAATTTAAAGATATCGATGACTTAAGTGCAGGATATCAATCCCTTTTAAATTTAATACTTGATTTAGCATACCGTATGGCAATTTTAAATCCTGATGAAGGGGAAAATATATCTAAAGTTGAAGGGATTGTTTTCATAGATGAGATAGATTCCAATTTACATCCCAAATGGCAGTGGCGTGTTGTAGATGCTTTAACAGAGAGTTTTCCTAATATTCAGTTTATTGCAGCAACACATTCGCCCATTATCGTATCTTCCTGCAAAGATGCCAATATAATCAATCTTGACGAAAACGGGAATGTCAGATATATAACTGACAGTTATGCATTTTCTGTGAATGATATATTACGGGATATGTTGGGCTATCATATGCGCCCGGCAAAAGTTGAAAATCTTATTGAGGAATTTGAGAAAAGGATGGACCTGGAAGAATATGATGATGCGAAAAAGGCTTTAGATCAGCTGATCGTGATACTAGGAGAAAAGCATCCACAATCAATTGCATTGAAATCTGAATACGAGATTGAAGCGGAGGAATAGGAATGATTTATATTCGAAAGAGGAAAACTCCGAATATAATAGTTGAAAAAGCAACTGCCATAAAGAAAGATCCTGCAAGTGGATATGAAAAATTAGAACTGCCTAAGGATTCAACTCAGCTGAGGTTTTTGTTCGAACAAATGCCCAAAGCTACAATACGTTCAGAATTGATTAAAGAACAGCATGGTTTATGTGCTTATTGTATGAGAAGAATAACTGGACAGCAGAATGATACAAAAATAGAGCATTATAAAGCTTTATCAATGGATAAGGAGAGAGCGTTAGACTATCAAAATTATCTTGGTGTTTGTTATGGCGGGGAACATGATTCTCCAGAACAGAATAAACAATGTCTATGTTGTGACGCTTCAAGAGGAGACAAAGAATTAACGATTAGTCCATGGAACCAACGTCAAATGCAGGCAATTGGGTACTATAAAAACGGTGAGATATATGTGCGGCCGAATGTCGGTTTAGGCAGTGAATTGCAAAATGCTATGCAGGCGGATATTGATGATGTATTACATCTAAATGGTGAAAAAGATTCTAACGGAAAAATAGAATGGGATACAAGATCCAAATTAGTAGCAGGCAGAAGATGCATCTGTGACAGTGTTCATTCACAATTTGACAGATGGAGCAAAAAAGGCTTTTTGACAGTGGATTATTTGCAGGAGAAAATTGAAAAGTTAGAGTCACAGCTGAAAGGTGACAATATAGCAGATGAATACATAGGGGTACGCCTGTATTTGTACAAACGCAAAAAAGAAAAATTAGAGAAACAAAAATAACAGTTATCAGGTCATCAATATTGCGCTTGCCTTTGCACCGTTGGAGGCTTCGGTCATTACAAAGTTTTTTCGACCAATGGTAAAAGGTCGGATTACCTGTTCGGCACAGTTGTTATCCATAAAATGTTTCCGGAATGCTGTGCAGGTGCTTACGTTTTTGAAACAAAATCATAATGGCCATAGAATACACAAGTTTCTGATGGTAGTACATATGTATTACTATGAGGTTATAGAGGATAAGAAATGATTTATATTTCACTGGATACAAATTTTTTAAATATTTCAAAATATAAGAATCTGGAAAAATTTGAACTGAATTCAGATTTTTATGAGATGTATGATCTCTCAAGAAATAAGAAATGTATTGATAAATGTGAGGTGTTGCTTCCAGAATTGGTATACCGCGAATTGTTGCAGCATGAGATAGAAGCATATCGAAAGGTATATGATACCGTAGAACAATATGCGATGCAGTTAAAAGATCTTTTTTCATTTGATTTTCGGTATACTCCGGATGAATATGAAATTGAGTTGCGCAGACAGGCAGATCAGTATCTTGCAGAGGAAAAGATTGAGATATTACCAGTCTGTAAGGATGCTCAGTTCCAAAATATACTTGAAACTTCTATAAAAAAGTTGCCTCCATTCGAAGGGGTAAAAGGAAAAGCGGATAAAGAATTTAAGGATGCAGTAATTTGGTTTTCGTTGATTGATTATGCGAAAGAGCATCCTGCAGATTATATTTTCGTGACAAAGGATAAGATTTTTCATGGTAATGAGAATAAAAAGTGGCTTTACAATTTTTTTGAGGAAAATACAGGGCAAAAAATACTATTTTATCATGATGCGGAAGAAGTGCGCCAGAATATTATAGAATTTTCTGAGAAAAGCGGATTGGAGGAAGTAGAAATCGTTGTCCAGGAAAAAGAGTGGGAAATTTATGATAACGATCGGGTAATGATAAATACAGTCTGGACCTTACCTGTGGTGAAAGCAGTTGGTCTGGATGAAGAACCCTGTGCTTTGAAGTATATCAACAGTTGCATTCGTAATTATTATGAAGATGTAAAAGAAGAATGGATTGGTCGGAAACAAGAGCTGGAAAAAATGATAGACGGTGAGAAAGAACCATATTTTGACGGCATAGGATTTGAAATATTATTAAATCAGGCATCAATTCTCTGTATTCGTTTTTCCCGATACCGGTATACAGGCGGCTGTCATGGACTTCCAATATGGAATATTATGACATTTGATCTGTCTACAGGACGACAATTGGGGTTGAAGGACGTGATGAATCTACCAGAGGATAGGATACTTGAACTTGCGGCGAGAAGGTTGAAAGAAGAACAGGCTATATGCAAAAATACGAATAGAAGACCATATATAATGGAAGATTTTACTTTGGAATATTACCATAACAGCAGGAAACTAAAATGGTTTGTGGATCCGGAAGGAGTCCATATCTATTTTGATGTATATGAAGCTGCATCTTATTCGGAAGGATTTATTGATATTCTGCTGAGTGATAGGATATATAAGAAACAGGGGGAGGGGAAGAGTTTGTTGAAATTGGAAAAGCGAAAAGAACTGGAGTATGCGATAAGGTAATGAAGCATAGATTATGCGTAGCATGGGGGCTACTCCATAAAGTTTGACTCGGGCGTTTTTTATAAACTGGCATCGAAAGATGCCAGTAAAAAAATAGCACAGCACTTTAGAAAGTTAATTTGAGAAAAATGGTATTTGGCATGTCGAACTTTGTCGATAAAAGAGAAGTGAAATTGTAGATAAAAAGTAGTACAATAATAAAAATAATTGTTAATTTTAAAGAGCAATATAGAAATTTAAGCAGCAGATAATTGAGGTATTTTTTCATATTTCATGTTTTGCGAGAAAAAGTTAAAGAAGGCACATTAATGAGCGAGAAATTAAAGACACAATATAAAGCATTTCGAAATGGTTTCAAAAATTTAGGAAAATGGTTTATATTTACCGTTTTTTTGTCAGGATTTCCCTTATTGTTATATATTATGTTATGTGTAATGTTTGGTGTTCAGAAATCAGGAGGAGGGCTTACAGAGATTGCAGCCTTTTTTTCGGAATAGCAACACCTGTTTTATTTGAACATCAGGTAGGAATAGAAATACATGAAAACGCATTAGTTAAAGTTGAAAAATATACAATGGCATTTGTATTTGTGTTTTTTTGTATATTTTATGGGTATGTATACATAAAGGATTTTAGAGGTGAAGTACTAACTGATGAAGAACTGGCTTCGTGCAAATTTTTAATATATTCTTTTGGCGGTGGAAGTTTTATATTAACTGGTATTTCACAATTTGTTGGAGGCTATTATGCTGAAGAATGTAAATGACGGTGCAATTGCTTTTTCGGGAATATTTTGGCTTGTTGTTCTTATATGTACTTTTTACCAAATTAGAAAATTGGCGCATTTGAAAAAGGAAGAGGAAAACGAATCTGATATAGATTTTGAAAGAAATATGCGTACTGAAGCGATGATTGATTTGGGTGGGGCATACATTGGTAGGGAAAAAATACAGGTAAAGTTTTTGAAAATTTCCGGAAAAGAAACCGATAAGACTGAAAATTTCAAAGACCAACAACTGATAACTGTTGGTCGAAACGAACTGTCAGATGTGTATATTGAAGATAGACGAGTTTCCCGGTATCATGCAAATATATTTTGTAAGAATAGAAATGTATTTATTACAGACTGCAATAGTACAAATCATACTTATGTGGATGGAAAAGAGATACCAGCACAGACGCCTATTAAATTAACTAAAGACTCAATGATAAGTATGGGGGAAACTGAATTTCAAGTAAGTTTGGAAAATGAGTAGTTATCTTCAACTGTTTTATCGATTGGGTTAGAGGAGATAATCATGGATATAGAATTTGTTTTGACATATTTAGTTATTCCGATAATTCTTGCTGTGAGCTTGATTATGGGAAAAAGAAGAGAGGATCATTCTAAATTAGCAACAGTTTATGGATTTAAAGGGATGTTTTATTTTTATTCAGCGGCTGTGAATTTGATTAGTTTTTTTAATAAATCCTGGTCAGAAAGATATGTTATAGGATTTGCAATTGGTTTATCTATCATTGAAGGGGCGAATGGAATATTAGAGTGCTATGAGGAATCTTTAAAAAATGCAAAACAAAAATATAAAAGGGTAGACGAAGATTAAAAGGTGGATGCTGTAGATATTTTGGAAGAATAGTAGGCTGTTAACTGAATATTCTTGCGTGGCGTGGATCCAGCAGCCTGCTACTTTAAGATCACGGCGTTCTTTTGCAAGCTTATGGTAGACCTGATATCCATCCGTGATCACAGTTCCGGAGAATGTCTTCAGGAATTCCCGCGGATGGTCAGAATGACGGGAAGGCTGCCAGTCAAAGAGGACGATGGGATGAGTCCCGCGCAGCGGCCGGTTTCCACACACCACACCACACACAGTGGGGTCAGACCCCATAAAGAATGCGCCGCTGAAAAAGTCCGAGAACATTCTGGTGTTCTATCAGAAGTCCCCGGTGTACCATCCGCAATTCACCTATGGGGAGCCGTACCGCAAGACCAATCCCCGCAGCGGATGCAGTACAAACTACGGCAAGTTTGAACGGACAGGCTCAGAGTCCAGCGATGGGCGGCGTTATCCGGGAAATGTGCTGTTCGTGCCGACGGTGACGGGCGGCATCCATCCCACGCAAAAGCCCGTGGAGCTGTGGTGGCGGACATCTGCGCGGGCAGCGGCACGACTGCCGTTGCCGCCATGAACACAGGCCGCCGTTTCATCTGCTTTGAAAATGCCCCATCCATCTATACCATCGCCGCCCAGCGCATCGAGCAGGCGCGGCTGGCCGTGGCCGAGGGCGGGAAAGGAGAATAGCTATCGAAAAGTACCCCATCATTTACGCTGACCCGCCGTGGCGCTACTCAGCTAAAAAAGTACAGGGCGCGGCGGAAAATCATTATCCCACCATGAGCATTGAGGAATTGCAGAACATTGGGGTCAGACCCCATAAAGAAAAAATAAACATTTCTAAAGAAATTATAAACAAAA
>ERZ773103.2763-NODE-2763-length-15587-cov-21.421581_pt1 | contig 15587 bp, 9 predicted proteins | sample MGYA00511118_ERZ773103 | MGnify/ENA primary metagenome ERZ773103 (study PRJEB29015, sample SAMEA2737821) | human gut metagenome | biome: human gut; feature: human-associated habitat; material: faeces | place: China | collected 2012 ... | reverse complement strand
GATTTTTTACTGTTTAAAAAGCAATTATTGCATATTTTTGACCGATATGAAAAGCAGAATTCAAATTTGAAGTTGAATGATCTTTTTGAATATATGGGATTTCCGAGTAACTGGAAAGAAATAACAAAATTTCGCAAAATATAAGTGGAGATATTAGCAAAAATATTTCCACTTATATTTAAAGCTATTCTATTTTCTGCGATTTCTTCGCACTATTCAATCCATCCACCCAGTTACACAAAATCACAATCGTCTCATAATTTACATTGATATATGTACGCCACCAGCTCTGCCACCAAGCACATCTTTTCCAATCAGATCTGCCCATTCAAAATCGGTGATTTCTTCCCTGGCTACCAGAAAATTACCAGCTCTTTGTGTCAGCTGTGCAAAGTTTACTACTGGATCTTTGCTGCCTTCATTTGCTGTATAGACGGTAGTTTCCGGTCCCATAAAACCAATGTCTGCTTCACCGGAAAGCACAGCTGTCATAACTTTGTCGGCACCAAAGCCAGTCACCAGATCAAGATCAATACCCGCATCGTTAAAGTAACCTTGCTCTATTGCTACATACATTGGTGCATAAAAAATGGAATGTGCTACTTCGTTCAAGGTCACTTTCTGTAATGCAGGTGTTTCATCTTTTTTATCAGATGTATCAGCGTTTTCGGTATTTACAGAACTGGTGTCGGTTTCATCCGGAGTGGTGTTCTGACCGCAGCCTGCCAGCAGCATTGTTGCAGCCATAGCGGTGCAGGTGAATACGGCAATTCCTTTTTTTACAATTTTTTTCAAAATAACCTCCAAAATGTCGTTACATTCTCTTTTTTAGTGTATGTGTGAGAGGTGGTTTGGTTCCTCAGCACAAATCTACTTCATTTTTGTTGTAAGAAGAAAATGCAGGTGTTACAATAAACACATTCGCAACAAGTTTTTTGCAGGAAGTGGAGGAGAGTATAAAAATGGGATTAAATAGTACACCAAGTGCCAATCGTGTACATATTGGCTTTTTTGGACGAAGAAATGCAGGCAAATCCAGTGTGGTAAACGCGGTAACGGGGCAGGAACTGGCAGTAGTATCAGATACAAAAGGAACGACTACCGATCCGGTTTATAAATCAATGGAGCTTCTGCCAATCGGACCTGTAATGATCATTGACACACCTGGCTTTGATGATGAAGGGGCATTGGGGGCGTTGCGTGTCAGAAAGACAAAACAAGTATTGAATAAAACAGATATTGCGGTGCTTGTGATAGATGCCACAGAAGGGAAAAAGCAGTGCGATGAAGAACTGATCCATATTTTTAAGGAAAAAGAGATTCCATATATTATTGTAAATAACAAAGCAGATTTACTGTCAGATAGTTTGGTAAAAAAATCAGAAGTCTGTCCAAAGAGAACAGAAGCAGATGAAACGAAAGAAAATGTATCTGATCAGGAAACATTAAAAACGGAAAAAGAAAACGCATCTGGGACATCGGATCAGACAGAGAAAAATGTATCTGATTCTGGGAAAGCAGAGAAAAATGCAGTTATTGTATCCGGGCAGAAATTGTATGTCAGTGCCCTCACCGGCTACGGCATCTATGAATTAAAAGAATGTATTGGAAAACTGACACCAAATGAAGACATGACTCTGAAAATCGTCGGAGATTTGCTGAATCCGGGAGATTTTGCAGTCCTTGTTGTTCCAATTGATTCCGCAGCACCGAAAGGACGTCTGATTCTGCCACAGCAGCAGACAATCCGTGATGTTCTGGAAGCAAATGCAACAGCAATCGTGGTGAAAGAGACAGAATTAAAACAGACATTAGAGCAGCTTGGCAAACAACCGGCAATGGTAATCACGGACAGTCAGGCATTTGAGCAGGTATCCGCAGAAGTGCCACAGGAGATTCCGCTGACTTCTTTTTCTATATTAATGGCACGTTATAAAGGATATCTTGATACAGCGGTGAAAGGCGTGGGAGCTATTGAAAATCTGAAAGATGGAGATAAAATCCTGATTTCTGAAGGATGTACGCATCATCGCCAGTGTGACGACATCGGAACCGTGAAGATTCCACGCTGGTTAAAGCAGCACACCGGAAAAGAGCTCATCATTGAGACAAGTTCCGGAACGGAATTCCCGGAGGATCTGACACCGTATGCACTGGTGATCCATTGTGGTGGATGTATGCTCAACGAGCGTGAAGTGAAATACCGCATGAAGTGTGCGGTGGATCAGAATGTACCGTTTACGAATTATGGAATTGCGATCGCACAGATGAAAGGAATCTTGAAACGAAGCATAGAACTTTTCCCATATCTGACAGAAAAATAGGTATCGTATTAGTAACATGTTAGTAACAGATTTTTCAAGAAATGGCTTAGATACAGGGATTGCAAAAAGTTAAAAATTAAGGGTATCTTAATAGTATTAAAAAATACGGCATGATAAAATGGTTACAGAAAGGAAATCTGTAGCCATTTTTTTGTCTGCTTGAGTGAGTTTTCGTTTCCATTGCACGGTGCAGTCGGCAGTGGAAAGGATAATTATGAGACGATGCGGATTTGCTGAATATAGGAGGAGCGCGATATGAGCAAAAAGAAAAAAATCATTTTGGCAGTTGTCATCGTTGCAGCTGTCGCAGCAGTAGCCGTTGGTTTTTTCCTGAAAGACCGGCTTGGAAACAGTAAGGGTGGTGGAGATGCAGCTTATGTGGAGTCGGTACAGTCCATGACAGGTGCAGTCAACGCCGGAAGCCAGAATCGGTATATGGGTGTGGTGGAATCACAGGATACCTGGAATATCACACTGAGTTCGGATCAGACCGTAAAACAGATTTTTGTAGCAGTCGGAGATGAAGTGCAGGAAGGAACCCCATTATTTGAGTACAAGACTGATGATCTGAGCCTGCAGATTGCACAGGCAAAACTGGAACTTGAAAGTATCGGAAATCAGATCACCGATTACAACAATCAGATCAAGACACTTACCGCAGAGAAAAATGCAGCATCCAAGGATGAACAGTTTAATTATACGGTACAGATCCAGAGCCTGCAGACATCCATCAAGCAGTCTGAATATGAGCAGCAGAGTAAAAAGTTAGAGATTCAGAAAATGGAAGATACCATGTCACAGTCTACCGTAACCAGCAAGATCAACGGTGTGGTAAAATCCATCAATGAAAATGGCGATTCTGACCAGTACGGCAATACACAGCCGTTTATGTCAATTTTGACAACTGGTGATTATCGTGTAAAAGGTACCGTGAATGAGACAAATGTTTACAAACTGTCCGAAGGTCAAGCAGTGATTCTTCGTTCCAGAGTAGATGATACAAAAACATGGAGTGGAACGATTGAAAAAATTGATACAGAAAATAAGGAGTCAGATAACAATAATGGGGTCATGTCTTCTACTGGATCGAATTCTGATAATCAGTCTACCAAATATCCGTTTTATGTAAAACTGGATTCCGCAGATGGACTGATGTTAGGTCAGCATCTGTATGTGGAGCTGGATGAGGGACAGACAGAGACAAAGGATGGTATCTGGATTTACAGCGGCTATATTGTACAGGATGAAGATACCCCGTATGTATGGGCAGATAATGGAAAAGGCAAACTGGAGAAACGTACGGTAGAACTTGGTGAATATGACGAAGGTATGGATATGTATGAGATCAAATCCGGTTTGGCACTGGATGATATGATTGCATGGCCGGTATCCGGATTCCGTGAGGGGTTAAAGACAACTACAAATGTAGATGAAGGAATGGTGGAAGAATCCCCGGATGATGGAGACCTTTCCAGTGATACGGATGAAGGTTATCAGCAGGATTTGTCCGATGAAACCCCGGAAGACAGCAGTATGACAGATTCCTATAATATGGATGAAAATATTGACACAGGTATGGTAGATGAAAATGATATGAAACCGGTGGTAGACGGACCGGAAGATGGAGATTTAGGTGCTGACACAGGAAGTACAGACACTCCGGCAGCAGAATAAGGGGGTGGATCTATGCTTTTAAATCTCAGTCATATTTATAAGGATTATCAGCAGGAGAAGCTGGTAGTTCCGGTATTAAAAGACGTCAGCCTTTCCGTGGAAGAAGGCGAATATGTGGCAATCATGGGACCATCCGGTTCCGGAAAAACCACATTGATGAATATTATCGGGTGTCTGGATCTGCCAACCAGCGGAAGTTATGAACTCTCCGGACAGGATGTGCTGGCTTGCAAAGACAGGGAGCTGGCAGATGTGAGACTGAACAGTATCGGATTCGTATTTCAGAGTTTTCATCTGCTGCCCCGGGAGAGTGCACTTGAAAATGTGGCACTTCCATTGATCTATGCAGGTGTGAAAAAAGCAGACCGGGAAAAACGTGCAGCAGCGGCACTGGAGCGTGTGGGACTGGCAGATCGTGTGGATTTCAAACCGACACAGCTTTCCGGTGGACAAAAACAGCGTGTGGCAATTGCCCGTGCAATGGTAAATAATCCGAAGATTCTGTTGGCAGATGAACCGACGGGTGCGTTGGATTCTAAATCCGGAAAGCAGATCATGGAACTGTTTGACCGGTTGAATGAAGAGGGTGTAACAATTGTTATGATCACGCATGATGCCAAGATTGCGTCTTATGCAAAACGTGTGATCCGTATTATTGATGGTGAGATAGAGGAGGCGGCAGAATGAAAAATAAAAAGGTCATGAAACGTGTTCTTGTGATCGCCATTGTTGCCGCTGTGGCAGCCGGAGGAATCGGCGGAGGCATTTATGTACAGCGTTCTAAAATGACGGCAGAAGTGCAGTCGGTAGCAGATCTGAACAATAGTTACTGGGGAGATGAAGTCAACAGTTCTGGTCTGGTGACAAATGATTATTCCCAGACCGTTGAGGTCTCAAAAGATGATGGGATCAAAGAAGTTTATGTAGAAGAAGGGCAGCAGGTTCAGAAAGGTGACAAACTGTTGGCACTGGATACGACAGTTGCAACCCTGAATCTGCAGGGCAAAGAGCTGGAAGTGGAAAATCTGAAAAATCAGATCACACTTGCACAGAATGAATTAAAGAAGTTGAAAAATACAAAACCGTATGTGGAACCGTCAGAACCTGTGACACCGAAGCCTTCGACACCGGATGTTCCGGAAATGAGCGGGGATGCCTACAATTATATTTTGTGGACAGCGGTGCCTTACAATCAGAATGAAGCAGACGGAAGTGCAGAGAATCCATATCGTTATCTGTGTACGGAAGATGCTTATGTGACAGGCAGTTTTTTCAGTCAGTTATCGGAAGCCGGACTTCATGTGGTATTTGAAATCCATGAGAATAACAGTGTATCCGGAGAACTTTTGTCAGAATGGGAAGTGGATGGTTCTCAGATCGTGGTGCCGGATGCAGATACCCGCTGGTCTGTGGCAGATCGTACACAGCTGACGGAGGATACGGATGTGTCAGACACAGATACTGTGGATGATACCGGAGCGGATGCCATTGATCAGGGTGGTTATACCCAGAGTGAACTGAATGGTATGATTTCAGAACAGGAAAAGAAGATTAAAGATCTGGATCTGGATAAGCGAAAAGCAGAGCTGGACGTAGAAAAACTGAAAGCACAGAGCAGCGATGGCATTATCTATGCAAATGTAACCGGAACTGTAAAAAATCTACAGGATAAAGATAATCTTCCAACCGATGGAACACCGTTTATGGAAATCGCAGGTTCCGAAGGACTATATGTGACCGGTGGAATCAGTGAACTTCTGCTGGATAAAGTAAAACCGGGGCAGACCGTCAGCGTTTCTTCCTGGGAGAGCGGAACAAGCTGTGAGGCAGAAATTACAGAAATCAAAAATTATCCGTCTACAGATGTATCTTCTTACGGGGGCGGCAACAATAACGTGTCTTACTATCCATTTGTTGCGTATATTGAGGATTCCACAGGACTTCGAAATGGAGAGTATGTGGACCTCAATATGACGGTATCCGATGAGGAAGATGGTGCATCCATTTATATTTTCAAAGGTTATGTGCGTTCCGAAAATGGAAAGTCTTATGTATTAAAGGCCGATGAAAATGACCGTCTGGTAAAACAGTATGTAAAAACAGGAAAAATTATTAATGGTGATACCATTGAAATTAAATCCGGACTGACAGAGGATGAGCGTATTGCATTTCCATATGGAAAGACTGCAAAAGAAGGCATCCGTGCAGTAAATGCCGATGATTCATCAAATTAAAGGGAGGTGCGTGAAATGTTAGAAAATATTAGACTGTCCTTTCAGGGCATTTGGTCACATAAAATGCGTTCCTTTTTGACGATGCTTGGTATTATTATCGGTATTGGTGCGATTATTGCGATTGTTTCCACAATTCAGGGAACAAATGAGCAGATCAAGCAGAATCTGGTGGGAGCCGGAAATAACACAGTTACCGTTCAGCTTTATCAGGATGAATGGACGTATGAGATGGATTACAATGGAATCCCGGACGGTGTTCCTGTGATCAGTGATGATACAATGCAGCAGATTCTGGCAGCAGATGGCGTGGAGGACGCTTCCCGTTATACCAGCCGTCAGGGTTACGATACCGTATGCTATGGAAATACCTCTCTTTCCGGCGGTTATGTCATGGGAATCGACCAGAACTATCTGGATACCTGCAGTTATGCGGTAAAAGAAGGTCGTGGATTTGACGGCAACGACTATGCAAAATACAGAAAAGTAGCAATTTTGGATCAGGATTGTGCCTCCTCTCTGTTTCAGGGAGAAGATGCTATTGGAAAAACCATCGAAATATCCGGGGAGCCGTACATCGTTATCGGAATTGCAGACAAAAAAGATGGCTTTGAACCGGTGATTAACTCTATGGATGATTACTATACTTATATGCAGGACAGCAGCGGCAGAGTGTTTATTCCGTCTACAACCTGGCCGATCGTATTTCAGTATGATGAACCGCAGAGCGTCGTTTTGCGGGCAACGGATACAGATTCCATGTCATCAGCAGGTCAGGCAGTAGCTGATATTCTGAATGCAAACCTCGCAGTTCCTGACACTACTATTCAGTACAAAGGACAGGATCTGTTGAAACAGGCACAGGATATTCAGGAACTGAGCCAGTCCACAAACCGGATGCTGATCTGGATCGCAGGAATTTCTCTGTTAGTTGGTGGTATTGGTGTTATGAATATCATGCTGGTATCCGTGACAGAGCGTACGCAGGAAATCGGTCTGAAAAAAGCAATCGGAGCAAAGAAAGGTCATATTCTTGGACAGTTTCTGACGGAGGCAGCCGTACTGACCAGTCTTGGCGGTATTATCGGTGTGGTTGCGGGTATCATATTGGCGGAGGTCATTTCAAAAGTCAGTGAGATGCCGGTAGTGATCAGTGTGCCGGCGGCGATCATTGCGGTAGCATTCTCCATGGGAATTGGAATTATTTTCGGATTATTGCCATCTTATAAGGCGGCGAATTTGAAACCGATTGACGCTTTACGTCGAGAATAAATCTTGCTTGTGTGGTTGAAAAATTAAGGTATTGAAGGGAACTGAGTTCATTTTGTCTTCTTAGCTAATAATCGCTTTCGAAGAAAAAATGAACTCAGTCCCCATTTACATATTGGCTAAAAATTAATTTTTTTAACCACGACGTAAGAAACAAAATATTGGAATTGAGTCCTGTTCGATAGAAAAGATGGCTTATTTTGTGATCTGTATATAAAGTTTATAGTATGGTGTGTATGTATAAATAACGAAATCGAAGCATCCTTTCAGAAGCAGCGATTGAGTGAACGACTGATTTTCACAAGGTTTTGCGCGAACGGGAAACGACCAGCTTTTATCGGAGTTGGGAGTGAGCGCGATGAAACCGCAGTGAAATGAAGGTAGTGAGCGTCTAGCGATTCTGAAAGGATGCTTCGATTTCGCTTTATATGCCAAAAATATGCCAAAATTTTAGTCAAGAACACGATGAACAAGGCTTGAATATTGCTGTGAATCAGTGTATACTTTTGAAAGAATAAAATTTCCTCAGGAGGAAGCTATGATTGACATTAAGTTTTTAAGAGAAAACCCGGATATTGTAAAACAGAATATCAAAAATAAATTTCAGGATCACAAACTTGGTCTGGTTGACGAAGTAATCGAATTAGATGCATCATCCAGAGCCGTTCAGCAGGAAGCTGACGATCTGCGTGCCAACAGAAACCGTGTCTCCAAACAGATTGGTGCACTGATGGGGCAGGGCAAAAAAGAAGAAGCTATGGCATTAAAAGAGCAGGTTGCCAAAGATGCAGAGCGTCTGACAGAGCTTGAGGCACAGGAAGGCGAGCTTCAGGAGAAGATCAAAAAGATCATGATGACCATTCCGAACATCATTGATCCGTCTGTCCCGATTGGAAAAGATGATAGCGAGAACGTAGAAGTTGAGCGTTTTGGTGAGCCGGTTGTTCCGGATTTCGAGATCCCATATCATACAGAAATCATGGAAAAATTTGATGGTATCGACCTTGACAGTGCAAGAAAAGTAGCCGGAAACGGTTTTTATTATCTGAAAGGTGACATTGCCCGTCTGCACTCCGCAGTTCTGGCTTATGCCCGTGACTTTATGATCGACCGCGGTTTCACATACTGCATCCCGCCATACATGATCAGAAGCAACGTTGTTACCGGCGTTATGAGTTTTGACGAGATGGATGCCATGATGTACAAGATCGAAGGCGAAGACCTGTATCTGATCGGTACTTCCGAGCATTCCATGATCGGAAGCTTTATCGATACTATGATCGATGAGGATCAGCTGCCGAAGACTCTGACCAGCTATTCTCCGTGCTTCCGTAAAGAGAAAGGTGCTCATGGTATCGAGGAGAGAGGTGTATACCGTATCCACCAGTTTGAAAAACAGGAAATGATCGTTGTCTGCAAACCGGAAGATTCTATGATGTGGTATGAGAAATTATGGCAGAACACCGTAGACCTGTTCCGCAGCCTTGATATCCCGGTTCGTACCTTAGAGTGCTGTTCCGGTGACCTTGCTGACCTGAAAGTAAAATCCGTTGATGTAGAGGCATGGTCTCCACGTCAGAAGAAATATTTTGAGGTAGGAAGCTGCTCTAACCTTGGTGACGCTCAGGCAAGACGTCTGAAGATCCGTGTCAAAGGAAAAGATGGCAAGAAATATCTGGCTCATACATTAAATAATACCGTAGTTGCTCCGCCAAGAATGTTGATCGCATTCTTAGAGAACAACTTAAATGCAGACGGAACTGTAAATATTCCGAAAGCATTACAGCCATACATGGGTGGAAAAACAATAATTGAGTAATTAAGTGACGGCAAGACCTGGCAATAAAGTCGGGTCTTGCCGTTGTTGATTATAAAAGAAAATGCATACTGTTTTAAAGCGTATGATAAGAAAGAGATTTAGTAGAAGATTTCCATTTGGATACTTTTGAATAAGAGTAAAGTTATAGTGTGGAAGTCAGTATGAAATAATCATGTCTGATTAATATGATTAGAAAGTATTATGAATGTATCTGAAAAGTTAGTATTGAAATGCAGGAAAAACTGTGATAGAATACCTACAATTTGTATATATGGCAGAAAAATGAATATTATGCATGAATGATGTATAAACATACAAGAAAAGAGAAAATTCCCTCTTTTTTTTTGCAACAAGCCAGGAAATACATGTTAAAATGTTGTATATTAAAAGTGTATATTGTAAAAAAGAGAAAGGACGGGCGAATAAATGAAAGCATTTCTGATTCTGGAAGACGGTACAGTATTTACCGGAACAAGCATTGGTTCGACAAAGAGCGTGATCAGTGAGATCGTCTTCAATACTTCCATGACTGGTTATCTGGAGGTTTTGACAGACCCATCCTATGCGGGACAGGCAGTCGTAATGACTTATCCGCTGATTGGAAATTATGGAATTACACCGGACATGGAGTCCAAACAGCCATGGCCGGACGGATACATCGTAAGAGAGTTATCCAGAATTCCGAGCAACTTCCGCTGCCAGGGAACCATTCAGGATTTCCTGAAAGAGCATGACATCCCTGGAATCGCAGGAATTGATACGCGAGCACTGACAAAGATCCTGCGTGAAAAAGGAACCATGAACGGCATGATCACTACTGATGAAAATTACAAACTTGATGAAATTCTGCCTCAGCTTCATGTATACAATACAGGAAACGTGGTAGACAAGGTGACCTGCAGTGAGAAAGAAGTGCTGAAAGCAGACGGCTATAAAGTAGCACTGCTGGACTTCGGTGCAAAGAACAACATTGCACAGTCCCTGCACAAACGTGGCTGCGAAGTTACGATCTACCCGGCACACACAACAGCCGAGGAAATCCTTGCTTCCAACCCGGACGGAATCATGCTTTCTAACGGCCCTGGAGACCCGAAAGCCTGCACAGATATCATCAAAGAAGTGAAAAAACTTTACGATTCTGAAGTACCGATTTTTGCGATCTGCTTAGGACATCAGTTGATGGCATTAGCTACCGGCGCAGATACCTACAAATTGAAATATGGACACAGAGGCGGCAATCATCCGGTAAAAGATCTGGAAACAGGTCGTGTATACATTTCATCCCAGAACCATGGATACGCGGTTGATGCAGAAAGTCTTGACCCGGCAGTTGCAGTTCCTGCATTTACAAATGTAAACGACGGAACCAACGAGGGACTCAAGTATACAGGAAAGAATATTTTTACCGTACAGTTCCATCCGGAAGCATGCCCTGGACCACAGGATTCCGGATACCTGTTTGACAAGTTTATTGAAATGATGGGAGGACAGAAATAATGCCAAAGAGATCAGATATCAAAAAAGTATTAGTAATCGGTTCCGGTCCGATTATTATCGGACAGGCAGCTGAGTTTGATTATGCGGGTACACAGGCATGCCGTTCCCTGAAAGAGGAAGGCATTGAAGTTTGTCTGGTAAACTCCAACCCGGCAACCATCATGACAGATAAACAGATCGCAGATCAGGTATACATTGAGCCGCTGACTGTCGATGTGTTAAAACAGATTATTTTAAAAGAAAAACCGGACAGCGTACTTCCGACTCTGGGTGGACAGGCAGGTTTGAACCTTGGTATGGAGCTGGCAGAATCCGGATTTTTAGAGGAAAACGGTGTAAAACTGATCGGTACCACAGCTGAGACAATTTTCCGTGCGGAGGATCGTCAGGCTTTCAAAGATACTATGGAAAAAATCGGTGAGCCGTGTGCGGCTTCCCTGGTTGTAAATACAGTGGAAGATGGTATCAAATTTACAAATACCATCGGTTACCCGGTTGTACTGCGTCCGGCCTTTACCTTAGGCGGAAGCGGCGGCGGTATCGCCCACAACGAAGAAGAGCTGGTTGAGATCCTGACCAACGGTCTGCGTCTGAGCCGTGTCGGAGAAGTTCTGGTTGAACGCTGCATCGCCGGATGGAAAGAGATTGAGTACGAAGTAATGCGTGATGCTAACGGAAACTGCATCACAGTATGTAATATGGAGAATATCGACCCGGTTGGTGTTCATACCGGTGACTCCATCGTAGTAGCACCGTCCCAGACACTGGGCGACAAAGAGTACCAGATGCTGCGTACATCTGCGTTAAATATCATCAGCGAGCTGAATATCACTGGTGGTTGTAACGTACAGTATGCGTTAAATCCGGATTCCTTTGAGTACTGCGTTATCGAGGTAAACCCGCGAGTAAGCCGTTCTTCTGCACTGGCTTCCAAAGCAACCGGATATCCGATCGCAAAAGTTGCTGCAAAGATCGCACTTGGTTACACACTGGATGAGATCAAAAATGCCATTACAGGAAAAACTTACGCAAGTTTCGAGCCGATGCTGGATTACTGTGTTGTAAAAATCCCGCGTCTGCCGTTTGATAAATTTATCACTGCAAAACGTACTCTGACCACACAGATGAAAGCAACTGGTGAGGTTATGAGTATCTGCACAAACTTCGAGGGCGCGCTGATGAAAGCCATCCGTTCCCTGGAGCAGCATGTAGACAGCCTTGTTACAGATGAGTATGTATCACTTTCCTATGATAAACTGATCGAGCGTCTGAAAGTGGTAGATGACAGAAGAATCTGGGTCATCGCTGAGGCATGCCGTCGTGGAGTTTCTTATGATACGATCCATGACATCACAAAGATCGACAAATGGTTTATTGATAAAATCGCAATTTTGGTTGAGATGGAAGGTCGTCTGCGCAGCGAGGCACTGACTGTTGATCTGCTCCGCGAAGCAAAACGTATCGAGTTCCCGGATAAAGTCATCGCTCAGTTAACCGGAAAAGATGAAGAATACATCAAAAACATGCGTTACGAAAACGGCATCACAGCTTCCTTCAAGATGGTTGATACCTGTGCCGCAGAGTTTGAGGCAACAACACCATATTACTATTCCTGCTTTGATGGTGAAAATGAAGCAGACGGAACAGCAAAGAAGAAAAAAGTTCTGGTACTTGGTTCCGGTCCGATCCGTATCGGACAGGGTATCGAGTTCGACTTCTGCTCCGTACATTGTACATGGTCCTTCGCAAAAGCCGGATATGAGACAATCATTATCAACAACAACCCAGAGACAGTTTCCACTGACTTTGATATTGCTGACAAACTGTATTTCGAGCCGCTGACACCGGAAGATGTAGAGAACGTCGTAAACATCGAAAAACCGGATGGAGCAGTTGTACAGTTCGGTGGACAGACAGCCATCAAACTGACAGAGAGCCTGATGAAGATGGGCGTGCCGATCCTTGGTACAAAAGCAGAAGACGTTGATGCAGCTGAGGACCGTGAGCTCTTTGATGAGATTCTGGAGCAGACAGGTATTCCGAGAGCAGCAGGTGATACCGTATACACCGCTCAGGAAGCAAAAGCAGCAGCAAATCGCATCGGTTATCCGGTACTGGTTCGTCCGTCCTATGTACTTGGCGGACAGGGCATGCACATTGCATTCAATGATGATGAGATCGTAGAATTTATCGATACCATCAACCAGATCGCACAGGATCACCCGATTCTGATCGATAAATACCTGATGGGTAAAGAGATTGAGGTTGATGCGGTATGCGACGGCACAGATATCCTGATCCCGGGTATCATGGAGCATATCGAGCGTACTGGTGTACATTCAGGAGACAGTATTTCCGTATATCCGGCACCGACCATCAGCGATCATGTAAAAGAGACCATCGTAGAGTATACAAAACGTCTGGCAAGAGCACTTCATGTCGTAGGACTGATCAACATTCAGTTCATCGCCATGAACGAGGAAGTATATGTCATCGAAGTGAACCCGCGTTCTTCCAGAACCGTACCATATATCAGTAAAGTAACAGGTATCCCGATCGTAGATCTGGCAACAAAAGTAATCCTTGGTGAGACCATCAAAGGCATGGGTTATGAGCCGGGACTGGCACCGGAGGCAGATTACATTGCCATCAAGATGCCAGTATTCTCCTTCGAGAAACTGCGTGGAGCTGAGATCAGCCTTGGACCGGAAATGAAATCCACCGGTGAGTGCCTTGGTATCGCAAAGAACTTCAACGAAGCATTGTACAAAGCATTTATCGGCGCTGGCATTCAGCTTCCGAAGTACAAACAGATGATCATGACAGTCAAGGATGCGGACAAACCGGAGGCAGTCGGTGTTGCAAAACGTTTCGAAGCACTTGGTTACACTATTTATGCTACAAGAAGTACTGCAAAATATCTGCAGGATCATGGTGTAAATGCACGTCGTGTTAATAAGATTTCTCAGGAATCACCAAACGTTATGGATCTGATCCTTGGTCACAAGATCGATCTTGTTATCGATACACCGACACAGGGACGTGATAAATCCAGAGACGGATTCCTCATTCGTCGAAATGCCATTGAGACAGGTGTTCACTGCCTGACATCTATGGATACGGCAAATGCGCTGGCACTCAGTCTTGAGACAGCAAATGATCAGATGACGATGATCGACATCGCGACCGTGAAAAATCTTTAAAATTTAATTTTGGGGTTTTGAAGACGCCAGAAGTTAATTTTACCTTCGCAGCTAATAATCGCTTGCTTAGGAAAAATTATCTTCTGGCGTCATTTCAGTTACGAAGAAATCGGAGCATCCATCTGGAACCGGCAATTTAGCGTACGACAGAATTTTGTATAAGCGGAAAATGATTAACTTTTTTGGAATTGACGGCGACTAGCGGCACGAAGTGCGGGGGGCGCAAAAATTTACTAATACCACTGTGTAAATTGGGACCTACTGTAATTTTTTCACGGGGAGCGATTGCTGGCGACCGAGACAAACTTACAGGAGATCTTTATAAAAACTGATGCAGTAAGTGATAAGCCACCAAAAACAAGATTTGTTAAAAAAATATCAAAGCTTCACAAAAAGGGTGGATTTTTCACTAACTTTGTGGTAATGTAGGGACTGGGAAGAAATTTAATTACCTGATTGTGGGTATTGCATTGTACGCGTACGTGTGTTAAAGTTAACTTGTAAGATTTTTCAAAGCCTTAGCAAAAAGAGCGAGGAACCATCGAAAAAGAAAAAAAGGATATCTAAACCCGGTTCAGGTGTGCGAATCCTTATTTTTTTGGAGAATTCTGTTAAAAAAATAACAGACTTACGATGACTTTTCACCCTTTCGACTGTGTTAAAAAAATGACAAAAGTAAACGAAAATTCCTTCGAAAATTTAGGAAAAATGACGGAGGAAGCGTTGCAAAAAACAAATGATAGTGCTAAAATATAGCATGTCTAGCGTTGTTCTTTTAACATAATTACTAGAGGTATATTTTAAAAGTCAAGAAGGAGAGAAGAAAAAATGGCAAAGAAAGTTGTATTAGCAGGCGCTTGCCGTACTGCAATTGGTAAAATGGGCGGACAGTTTGGAAATACTCCGGCTGTTGAGTTAGGATCCATCGTTATCAGAGAGGCATTAAAAAGAGCAGGTGTTGCTCCGGAGCAGGTTGACGAGGTTATGATGGGATGCGTTATCCAGGCTTCCCAGGGACAGAACGTTGCTCGTCAGGCATCTATCAAAGCAGGTATCCCGAATGAGGTTCCGGCTTTCACACTGAACGTAGTATGCGGATCCGGTCTGAAATGTGTAAACGAGGCTGCAAACATGATTATGGCTGGTCAGGCTGATATCGTTGTAGCTGGTGGTATGGAGAACATGTCTATGGCTCCATATGCATTAAAGAAAGCACGTTTCGGTTACAGAATGAACAATGCAACTATGATTGATACAATGGTTAACGATGCATTATGGGATGCATTCAATAACTACCATATGATGATCACAGCTGAGAACATTTGTGATCAGTGGGGATTAACACGTGAAGAACTTGATGAGTTCGCAGCAGTTTCCCAGCAGAAAGCAGTAGCAGCTCAGGAGTCTGGAGCATTCGACGATGAGATCGTTCCGGTTCCGGTTAAAGTTAAAAAAGAGACTGTTATGATCACAAAAGATGAGGGACCACGTCCTGGCACAACAAAAGAGACTCTTGCAAAATTAAAATGCTGCTCCGGTAAAGAGGGCGGACTTGTTACAGCAGGTAACG
>ERZ773103.2758-NODE-2758-length-15595-cov-3.510232_pt1 | contig 15595 bp, 10 predicted proteins | sample MGYA00511118_ERZ773103 | MGnify/ENA primary metagenome ERZ773103 (study PRJEB29015, sample SAMEA2737821) | human gut metagenome | biome: human gut; feature: human-associated habitat; material: faeces | place: China | collected 2012 ... | reverse complement strand
AACGAACTTGGTTGGGCTAATTCGGATACATTTGTAGAGCAGTACGGTGCACTTATTGACAAAGCAAAGTCATATCAGAGTATGGCAAAAATATATTTGTTTGCGATAACCCCGGTAACCAAAGAGGTCTCGGACAATAACGTGGATAATACAAATAACGAGCAGATAGTTAAATATAATGAATTGATAAAGAAACTTGCCGAGAGCAAAGGTGTTGTCTATGCGGACGTATACAGTGCCGTTGTAGGTGAGGACGGCAATTTGCCTGACGGAGTGGCGAGTGACGGTATTCATTTCGGAGAAGATTATTATAAAAAGTGCTTGGTTTATATACAAAATAATATACAATAATTAAAAGAGAGGATATATTGAGATGAAAAAATTAGTTTTAGGTTTGGCGGCAGTTATGATGTGCGTATCGCTTGCAGGCTGCGGAGGTAAGGCTGTTGATATAAATGAGCTTGCGTCAGCATTGTCGAGTGATGGTAAATTTGCGGAACAGCTTACGGAGGTTTCATCGGATATTGCCGAAAAAAGATATATGATTTCAGACGGCGAAGTTGAAGAATGTGTGTCATATACAGGTACACCGGCGGTTGTTGATGAAATTACAATATTTAAAACATCAGATACGGAATCTGTGAAAGAAAAAGCCGAACAACATATTGAAACACAAAAAACAACATACACAAGCTATGCACCGAATGAAGTATCAAAGCTTGACGACTGTGTTGTTGAAACTGTCGGTGATTACGTTATCGTATGCGTAAGCGAGGACTCATCAAGCGTACAGAGTATAATTGACCAATATACAAAATAATTTGAAAGGGTGTAGGTAGTGTACTTTTCAAGTTTATTATTTTTGTTTGTGTTTCTGCCGATAGTTTTGGCGGTATACTATATTGTGCCGAGAAAATTCAGAAATGCATTTTTACTCTTGGCCAATCTTGTATTTTACGGTTGGGGAGAGCCTGTTTTTATTTTAATAATGATTGTTTCTGTCGTGTCGAATTATATATTCGGACTGCTGATAGAAAAATACCGTGATAACCAAAAACGTAAAAAAACGTTTTTGGTTTTGTCGCTTGTAATTAGTTTAGGACTTTTGGCGGTGTTTAAATATACGGGATTTGTGACTGATATATTGAGAGCAATTCCGCCGTTTAGCTTTATGCCGAAAATCAAGTTACCGTTGGAATTTCATTCTATACATTTCAGACGTTATCGTATACGATTGATGTTTACAGAGGGGACACTAAAGCACAAAAAAGCCTTGTGTCTTTCGGAACGTATGTTTCATTTTTCCCACAGCTAATAGCAGGACCGATTGTAAGATATACAGACATTGCGAAAATGCTTGATGAAAGACGTGAAAACATATCGCAGTTTGCCGACGGTATAAAGTTGTTTGCAGTTGGGTTGGCGAAGAAAGTTCTTATCGCAAATCAAATGGGGGTACTTTGGGATACAATCAGAGGAACATCGTCAAACGGCATAGTCGGTGCGTGGATTGGCATAATTTCATATGCGTTTCAGATATATTTTGACTTTTCGGGATATTCCGATATGGCTTGCGGACTGGGTAAAATGTTCGGTTTTGAATTTATGAAAAACTTTAATTATCCGTATGTTTCAAAGACGATAACTGAGTTTTGGCGCAGATGGCATATTTCGCTTAGTTCATGGTTTCGCGACTATGTTTATATTCCGCTCGGCGGCAACAGGTGCAAATTACCGCGTGTGATTTTTAATTTGTTTGCGGTTTGGGCATTGACAGGATTATGGCACGGTGCAAATTTTAATTTTATTGCGTGGGGAATTTATTATTTTGTTATCCTTGTGCTTGAAAAATATGTTTACGGCAAATATCTTGAAAAATTGCCGTCTTTGCCAAAACACATATACGCATTGTTTTTAATACTTCTCGGTTGGACAATTTTCTATTTTGAAGATTTCGGACAATTTGCGACGTATTTGACAAGTATGTTTACGTTGAAAAACGGTATTATCGGCGGTGATACGCTCAGTACAATACTTATGTATTTGCCGATTTTGATTGTGACGGCAATGGCGTCACTTCCTATATGGAAGAACACGTATTTGAAATTAAAGGATAAAAAGTATATGGGCGTGTTGGAAATTGCATTTTGTGCGGTTGTGATTGTGCTTTGTACGGCGTCACTGGTAAATCAAAGCTATAATCCGTTCCTGTATTTCCGTTTCTAAGGGGTGATATAATGGCTAAAAAAAGAGATATATTGCTTACAGTATTGTTTTGCGGATTTATAGGTGCAATAGCGGTGCTTACCGCATTTTTGCCGAAACAAGAGGTTTCGGTGAACGAAAAACGAACACTTGCAAAATTCCCTGAATTCAGTGTACAAAAATTGTTTAACGGAAAATGGGAAAAGGATTTTGAAACATATATTTCAGACCACTTTCCCTCAAGAAATTTCTTTGCGTCAACCGATTCATATTATATGCTTTATTCGGGACGTAACGGCTCAAATGGGGTGTATAAAGGAAAAGACGGGTATATTATTAACACACCCGTAAAATGTGATGAAGAGAAATTAAATGCAAATATAACGGCGATAAATAATTTCGTGAAAAATACGGGGATCGAAACAAAACTTATTGTTGTACCGTCAACGGGATATATAATGTCGGAAGAACTTCCGAAAGTTCATACCGAATATAATGACGGCGAAATAATCGACGATATAAAAAACAGGGAAGAGAACGTAGAATTTATTGATATACGCGATACTCTGACCGAAAACAAGGACAAGCAGATTTATTATAAAACCGACCACCACTGGACAAGTTACGGTGCGTATTTGGCATATAAAAAGTGGGCGGAAAGTGAAAATATTGAAGTTCGCAGTGATTATGATATTGAAAGTACAGACGGCTTTTTCGGCACGACTTATTCAAAAAGTGCATTGTGGTATGAAAAATCTGACAGTATAGAAACGTGGGAATATCCGATTAATGTTACGGTGACGATTAATGACGGTTTTGAAGATGATGTTTATGACAGTGTGTTTTTTAAAGAACATCTCGAAGAACTTGATAAATACCCGGTGTTCCTTGACGGAAATCATAATTTTGAAAGGATTGTGAATAACGATAATGAGGACGGTAAGAAAGTGCTTGTGATAAAAGACAGCTATGCACATTGTTTCGTGCCGTTTATGGCTGAAAATTGTTCGCAGATTGATATGGTTGATTTGAGATATTATCTTAATAATGTATCTGCATTGACGGAGCAGAACAGCTATGACGAGGTGCTTATACTTTACGGAATAAGCAATATGTGTGAAGCAAACGATTTGGCGATACTTCAATAATACAGAGCATTAAAAAAGCGGAGATTTTAAAAATCTCCGCTTTTTGTATGTTATTTAATATCCGAAAGTGAAATAACTTCAACAGTATCAGGTGTATAGCGATGTTCCATAACATCAACAAGTGCTTTAACAGTGTCAAGACTTGTCATAATCGAAACGTCGCACTCAATAGCTGTACGTCTGATTTTAAATCCGTCTGAATGAATATCATTACCCTTCTTAGGAATGTCGATGATAAGGTCAATCATACCGCTTCTGATAACATCAAGGATATTCGGAACACCCTCTGAAATCTTCTTTGCAACCTGTACCGGAATGTCGTTATCTTCAAGCAATTTTGCCGTGCCGGCAGTGGCAATAAACTTGCAGCCAAGTTCGTGGAATTTCTTTGCGATAGGCAAGAAGTTTTCTTTATCCATTTCACGAACCGTAACAAGAATTGTTGAACCTGCCTTTGGAATTGTTGTACCGGCGGCAGTAAATCCTTTGTACATGGCCTCGTGGAAGTTTTGACCTACGCCTAAAACTTCACCTGTCGAACGCATTTCAGGACCAAGACTTACTTCAACCTGCGGTAATTTTTCGGTTGAGAATACAGGAACTTTTATAGCGACTGTATTTGTTTGCGGTGCAATACCTGTTGAATAACCCATTTCTTTAAGCGTTTTGCCAAGCATAATGTTTGTTGCAATATCAATAACAGGTACGTTTGTAACCTTTGTGATATAAGGTACCGTACGGCTTGAACGTGGGTTTACTTCGATAATATAAAGTTCATCTCTGAATTCGATAAACTGAATGTTAATCATACCGATAACCTTTAGTTCAAGTGCAATTCTGTATGTTACGTCAACGATTTTATCAATAATATGCTGAGGTACATTCTGCGGTGGATAAATTGAAATTGAGTCACCGCTGTGTACACCGGCTCTTTCAAGGTGTTCCATGATACCCGGAATAAGAACGTCTGTACCGTCACAAATAGCGTCAACTTCAAGTTCACGTCCGCCAAGATAACGGTCGATAAGAACAGGATTTTTTGTATCTTTAATAAATGCGTCTGTAAGGTATCTTACAAGGTCGATTTCATTTCTTGTAATTTCCATACCTTGACCGCCAAGAACGTATGACGGACGTACAAGTAACGGATATTCAAGCTTATTAGCTTCTTCAATACCTTCCTTAACACTCCAAACAGCCTTACCTTTTGGACGCTTTATGTTAAGTTTTTCAAGCATTTCGTCAAACTTTTCTCTGTCCTCGGCCTCGTCAATGTACTTAGGCTGTGTACCAAGTACAGGAACGTGCATACTGTCAAGGAAGTTTGCAAGTTTGATAGCAGTCTGACCGCCGAATTGAAGAATAACACCGTCAGGCTTTTCAAGTTCGATAATGTTGTAAACATCTTCTTCTGTAAGCGGCTCGAAGTATAGTTTGTCTGATGTATCAAAGTCTGTACTTACTGTTTCAGGGTTGTTGTTTATAATAATTGTTTCGATACCTGCTTTTTCAAGAGAAAGAACAGAATGAACACTGCAATAGTCAAATTCGATACCTTGACCGATTCTGATAGGACCCGAACCGATAACGATAACTTTTTTCTTATCAGAAGGGAATGACTCTGTAGTTTCGTCATATGTTGAGTAATAATACGGAGAAACAGCCTCAAATTCACCCGCACAAGTATCAACCATTTTGTAAACAGGGATAATACCCAAAGATTTTCTAAGATTATATACCTCGTCTGCGTCACAACCGATAAGTTCTGAAATGCCCTTATCACTAAAGCCCATTTTCTTATATTTCTTTAGAATGTCATAAGTCAAATCGGCTAATTTATATTTCTTTAATTCTTCTTCTGCGTCTACGATATTTTTAATTTTCTGCAAGAAGAATGGGTCCATACCTGTGATTTCGGCAAGCTTTTCCATATTGTAATTTCTGCGGATAAGCTCTGCAAGGTCGAAAAGTCTTTCGTCATCGGGAACGATAACGCGTTGCTTTAATTCAACGGTGGTACGTTTCTTTGAAGATTTTCTTTCAAGTGTGTATTGTTTTATTTCAAGTGAACGAATACCCTTTAGAAGTGATGATTCAAGAGTATTGCCGATAGCCATAATTTCACCTGTAGCCATCATCTTTGTACCAAGATTACGCTTTGCACCGAAGAATTTATCAAACGGCCATTTTGGAATTTTTGTTACAACGTAGTCGATAGCAGGTTCAAAGCAAGCGTATGTTTTACCTGTAACGGCATTCTTAATTTCGTCAAGGTTGTAACCAAGTGCAATCTTAGCGGCAATCTTAGCGATAGGGTAGCCTGTTGCCTTTGATGCAAGTGCGGATGAACGGCTCACACGAGGGTTAATTTCGATAACCGCATAGTTAAAGCTTTCCGGATCAAGTGCAAACTGTACGTTACAACCGCCTTTAATTTCGATTGAATTGATAATATCAATAGCCGCTTTACGCAACATTTGATATTCTTTATCAGCCAAAGTAAGTGCAGGAGCGACAACGATTGAGTCACCTGTGTGAACACCGACAGGGTCGATGTTTTCCATTGAACATACCGTGATACAGTTACCTTCACCGTCACGCATAACTTCAAATTCGATTTCTTTCCAACCCTTGATTGACTTTTCAAGAAGAACCTGACCTACTCTTGAAAGGTGCAAACCTTGTGAAAGGATTGTTTCAAGCTGTTCGGGATCTTCAGCAATACCGCCGCCTGTACCGCCAAGTGTGTAAGCTGGACGAACGATGACAGGGTAGCCGATTTTCTTTGCAAATGCAAGACCCGATTCAACATCTGTAACGATTTCAGACGGAGCAATCGGCTGATTTGTGCGTTCCATAAGACGCTTAAAGCTGTCACGGTCCTCACCCTCTTTGATAGACGGAATTGAAGTACCGATAACCTTCATATTATACTTTTCAAAAACGCCCTTGTCGTAAAGCTCACAAGCAAGGTTAAGACCTGTCTGACCGCCCATGCCGGCGATAATTGAGTCCGGACGTTCTTTTTGAATAATCTTTTCTACATATTCTGCGGTAAGCGGCTCAATATAAGTGTTTGTAGCCATACCTCTGTCAGTCATAATTGTAGCCGGGTTTGAGTTTACAAGTACAACGTCAATACCCTCGTCTTTAATTGCCTGACAAGCCTGTGTACCCGAATAGTCAAATTCGGCAGCCTGTCCGATTACGATAGGACCTGAGCCTATAACAAGAACTTTCTTTATACTTTTATCTAAAGGCATATTAGTTTACCCCCTTTAAAAATCTGTCAAATAACCAACCTGTATCAAGCGGTCCCGGTGATGCTTCAGGGTGGAACTGAACGCTTTGGATTGGTAGAGTTTTATGTCTGATACCCTCGCAAGTACCGTCATTTACGTTTACAAATGTTTCTTCAACAGTGTCCGGCAAATCTGCAACTATATAGTTGTGATTTTGACTTGTAATGAAAACATTGCCTGTTGTAAGGTCTTTTACAGGGTGGTTTCCGCCGTGGTGACCGAACTTTAATTTCTTAGTTTCGCAGCCAAGTGCAAGACCTATAATCTGATGTCCCATACAGATACCGCAGATTGGATATTTACCTATTAATTGCTTAACAGTATCAACTGTACCCGGAGCGTCAAGCGGATCGCCGGGACCGTTTGAAAGGAATACAAGGTCCGGATTTGCTTCTTCGATAACCGAAGCGGGAATGTTGGCAGGGAATACTGTAATTTTACAGCCTCTCTTCAATAAATCGCGGATAATACCTTGTTTTGCACCCATATCTATGAAAGCAACGTGCGGTCTGCCTGTTTCATTTAATGTATATACCTGCTCAGCAGTTGTGTCCATAATAACGTGACTGTTGTCAAGAGAATTCATAAGTACATTGACTTCTTCATCACTCGGCTCGCCCTGCATAATGACACCCTTCATTGTACCTGCTTCACGGATAACTCTTGTAAGTGCTCTTGTATCGATACCCTCAATACCTACAACACCCTGTTGACGAAGAAAATCATCAAGGTTCATTTCATTTCTGAAGTTAGACGGAAAATCACACTTTTCTCTTACTACAAAAGCTTTAAGATTAGTGTGCTTTGCCTCCATATCCTCAAGATTAATTCCGTAGTTACCGATAAGAGGAAAAGTCATAGTGACAATCTGACCTGCAAAAGACGGATCAGTAAGAGTTTCCTGATAGCCTGTCATACCGGTTGTGAAAACGACTTCTCCGACGATGTTTTTCTCTGCGCCGAAAAGCGTTCCCGAAAAACGCATACCGTTTTCCAAAATAAGCTGTGCTTTCATAATTGTTCTCCTTCCATGTTAGTGAATTAGGCTATATAGCCCAAAAAAAAAGACAATGAATAAATAACATTGTCAATTGGTTTTTAAAAATGAAAATAGAAATAAAGGGGAAACAGAATACCCTTTGTCTGCTTTTATTGAGTTGTAATTGCCTACGCAGTACATACTGTTTTATATCTCCTTTATGTCATTTTTATTATTGTACCACGCAATGAGTGGTTTGTCAACATATAGTACGGATTTTGTTGAGTGGTGTCAAGGTTTGTTTAAATTTTCTAAATAAATAAGTGCAAAATAACTTTTATTTTGTAATGTTAGTCAAAATTAAAAAAAGCTATTGACATTTTAAATCCATAGGCGTATAATGCAATTAAAGTTAAAGAGATTGAACACAAGGGCGTGTTCGTAAGATTGAAAAAAGGTCTTACGAATGCGCTTTTTTAGTTCAATTAGGAAAACTTAATATTATACATTATAATTAAGCACAAAGGCGTGTTTATCGAAAGTATCAGGAAATTTCGATAGACACGCTTTTTTGTTTAAAAGAAAGGGGAGTTTAGTCATGGCAGAAATGACAAAAGTCGAAATTATCACCAGACAAAGCAAGCTTGAAGATTTAAAGGCGGCTTTGAACGAAATCGGAATCAACGGTATGACAGTTACCAACGTTCTTGGATATGGTGTACAGAAAGGTCAGAAACATCAGTACAGAGGTGTTGAGTATAACGTTGATTTACTTCCGAAGATTAAGATTGAAATGGTTGTATGTACAGTACCGGTTGAAGATGTTGTAAATACAGCGATTTCGGTTTTAAGAACAGGCGAAATCGGTGACGGTAAGATTTTCATTTCTCCGGTATCACGAGTTATTAAGGTAAGAACCGGTGAAGAAGACAGAGAGGCTTTATTATAGAAAGTTTCATTAAATAGGAGGATTGATTGATTATGAGTACAGAACTATTAACAACAGCAGTAGACTGTTTTTGGTTATTCTTTGGCGGTGTATTGGTGTTCTTTATGCAAACAGGTTTCACAATGGTTGAAGCAGGCTTTACAAGAAGTAAAAACACAGGTAACATTATTATGAAGAACATAGTTGACTTTATGTTCGGTTCAATTATTTATTGGTTTATCGGTTACGGACTTATGTACGGCGAAGGTAACGGATTTATCGGTATTCCGTTCGGAGATATGTTTATGAACGGTATGGCAGGTGCAGAGAATATGGATTATACGGCATTGTTCTTCCAAACTGTATTCTGTGCAACATCTGCAACAATCGTTTCGGGTGCAATGGCTGAAAGAACAAACTTCAAAGCATATTGTATCTACAGTGCGGCTATTTCATTGTTTATTTATCCAATCGCAGGTCACTGGGTATGGGGCGGCGGCTGGTTGTCAGAGTTAGGCTTCCATGACTTTGCAGGTAGTGCAATCGTACATATGCTTGGCGGTACATTATCATTTGTAGGTGCTGCAATTCTTGGTCCGAGAATCGGCAAGTACACAAAGGACGGAAAAGTAAACGTTATTCCGGGTCACAACATTCTTATCGGTGCACTTGGCGTACTTATCCTTTGGGTAGGTTGGTTCGGATTTAACCCTGCATCAACAGGCGGTCTTTCAGACGGTGGCGTACAAGTAGCCGCTAAGGTATTTATCACAACTAACCTTGCCGCTTGTGCAGCTGCAATCACAACAATGTTCTTTACATGGATTCGTTACGGTAAGCCTGATGTTTCAATGACTCTAAACGGTGTTCTTGGCGGTCTTGTTGCAATCACAGCTCCTTGTGACCTTGTAACTCCGTTTGCGTCAATTATTATCGGTGTTGTCGGTGCAATCTTGATGTGTCTTGCAATTCCGTTTATCGATACAAAGCTAAAGGTTGACGACCCTGTCGGTGCAATCAGTGTTCACGGTATATGCGGTCTTTGGGGTACAATCGCAGTCGGTTTGTTTGCTTCAGATACAAGTGCCGGTGCAGAATTACTTGGTCTGTTCTATGGCGGCGGTCTAAAGGCTTTGGGTGTTCAAGCTTTGGGTGCTGTTTCACTAATTGCATGGGCAGCAATCATTGGTTCAATTCTATTTGTTGTATTGAAGAAGGCTGGATTACTTCGTGCTAAGCCACAAGAAGAAATTGAAGGTCTTGACTCAACAGAACATGGTCTTGCATCAGCATACCCTGACTTTGTTGTATCGTATAACGAGAAAAGATCAATGTAATTTAATAAGGTTAATCTCTTTTTCAAAGATTAATATATATACCCCCTCAGCGAGCTAATTTATTAGCTCGCTTTCTCTTTCCAGAAAAATTTCAAAAAAACTGTTGACAACAAAAAGTTAGTGTTGTATAATAATGTTACAGTGATTGAACACAAGGACGTGTTTGTAAGAGGATATTCTTACAAATGCGTCTTTTTTGTTTTTGTGATTCAATCGGAATAAAAAAATAATGAGTTAAATTAAACACAAAGGCGTGTTTATCGAAAGTATCAGAAAACTTCGATAGACGCGCTTTTTATGTTTAAGAGAAAGGGGAGTATATAGTCATGGCAGAAATGACAAAAATCGAAATTATCACAAGACAGAGCAAACTTGAGGATTTAAAGACGGCTTTAAACGAAATCGGAATTAACGGAATGACCGTATCCAACGTATTGGGTTACGGTGTGCAAAAGGGACAAAAGCACCGTTACAGAGGTGTTGAGTACAGCGTTGACTTACTTCCGAAGATAAAAATTGAAATGGTTGTATGTACAGTGCCTGTTGATGATGTTGTTAATACGGCAATTTCGGTTTTGAGAACAGGTGAAATCGGTGACGGTAAGATTTTTATTTCACCTGTATCGAGAGTTATAAAAGTAAGAACAGGCGAAGAGGACAGAGAGGCTTTATTATAGGGGGTATAAAAATATGTTAAACAGTGGCGATATAGGATTTATGATAATTGCGGCAACGTATGTGTTTTTGATGACACCGGGATTGGCATTTTTCTATGGCGGTCTTGCACAAAGAAAAAATGTGCTCAATACAATGATGATGTCAGTAGCATTTATGGGACTTTCGTCGGTATTGTGGGTACTTTGCGGATATTCACTTTCGTTCAGCGGAGACTTGGGCGGAGTTATAGGAAACTTAAAGTGGTTTGCGTTTAACGGTGTCGGATCGGAGGCAGGTCCTTACAGTGACAATATCCCTAATATGGGTTTTGCGTTGTTTCAGATGATGTTTGCCATTATAACACCGTCGCTTATTACAGGTGCGGTTGCGGGAAGAATGAAATTTAAAGCAATATTCTTATTCGTATTCTTGTGGCAGTTTGTGGTTTATTATCCGATGGCTCATATGGTTTGGGGCGGCGGATTTCTGGCTCAAATCGGCTCAATCGACTTTGCCGGCGGTAACGTTGTACATATAAGCTCCGGTGTTTCGGGTCTTGTGCTTGCAATATTAATCGGTAAGAGAAAAGGCATTGAGAAAAGAAGTGTCGTACCGCATAATATTCCGTTTGTTGTACTCGGCGCGTCACTTTTGTGGTTTGGTTGGTTCGGATTTAATGCAGGAAGTGCGCTTGCGGCAGACGGTCTTGCACTTCACGCATTTACAACAACTAACACTTCTGCGGCTTGTGCAATGCTTTCATGGATGATTATAGATATAATCAAAGGCGGAAAGCCGACAGTAGTCGGAGCTTGTACAGGCGGTGTTATCGGTTTGGTGGCAATTACACCGGGTGCAGGTTTCGTACCGATATGGGCGTCGTTTATTATCGGTGCACTTGTCAGCCCGATTTGTTATTTTGCATTATCTGTACTAAAACCGAAATTCGGATATGATGACGCACTTGACGCATTCGGATGTCACGGTATCGGCGGTATATGGGGCGGTATCGCAACAGGCTTGTTTGCACAAACTTCGATTAATCCGGTAGCTAAATGGGACGGTCTTGTTTTCGGTGATTATCACTTGTTCGTGGCACAGGTGCTTAGTATATTGGTAACAATAGCCGTTGCGGTTGTCGGAACATTGATTTGTGTGGGTATTGTAAGATTGTTTACAAAACTTCGTGTTGATGAAAACAGTGAAAATGTCGGTCTTGACGACAGTGAACACGGTGAACGCGCGTATTCGGCAATATGGGAGTAAAGCATAGAAAGATGACAAAAGGCAGACAAAATCATTATGGTTTTGTCTGCTATTTTTTTATTTAAAAATATCTCTTGCAATGTATTATCTTTTTCGATAAAATAGTAGTAACATATGTAAACGAAAGAAGTATATTGATGAAAAAGGAAAAAGTTCTTAAAAAATATTTCGGACACAAGAAGTTTCGTGACGGACAGTCCGAGATTATAGATAATATATTGGAAGGAAACGATATTCTCGGAATAATGCCGACAGGTGCTGGAAAATCAATGTGTTATCAAGTACCCGCACTTATGATGGACGGTATAACGATTGTAATTTCGCCGCTTATATCACTTATGATTGACCAAGTAAATTCACTTGTTCAGTCGGGTGTTGCCGCCGCATACATAAACAGTTCGCTGACTTTGGCACAGCAAAATAAAGTTGTAAGCAACATATACAAGGGTATGTATAAAATAATATATGTTGCACCTGAAAGACTTGAACTTGCGGGATTTATAAGGGTAGCGCAAACAGTGAAAATCTCTATGATAACCATAGATGAAGCACATTGTGTATCGCAGTGGGGACATGATTTCAGACCGGGATATTTGAAAATAGAAGAATTTATAAAAAAACTTTCATACAGACCGATTATAGCTGCTTTTACCGCAACAGCGACCGACGATGTGAGAGAAGATATAATTCGTATTTTGAAACTAAACAATCCGTATGTTAAGGTTACGGGCTTTAACAGAGAAAATCTGTATTTTGAAGTGCAAAGACCGAAAGATAAATTTACGGCACTTTGTGATATTTTGGACAGTCATAAAAATCAAAGTGCGATAGTGTATTGCTCGACAAGAAAAACGGTTGAGGAAGTGTGTGAAAGACTTAATGACAATGGATATGATGCGACAAGGTATCACGCAGGACTTGACGATGACGAAAGGCAGAAAAATCAAGACGATTTTATATACGACAGATATGAAATAATGGTTGCGACTAACGCATTCGGTATGGGTATAGATAAATCAAATGTTTACCTTGTTGTACATTACAATATGCCGAAAAATATTGAAAGCTATTATCAAGAGGCGGGCAGAGCAGGACGTGACGGCGGTGATGCAGACTGTATTATGCTTTACAGTGCGCGTGATGTCAATACTGCAAGATATTTTATCGAAAATCCAGATGAAAACTCGGAAATATCTGACCAAATGCGTATCAAAATTATGGAGAAAGATTTTGAACGCTTGAAAATGATGACGTTTTATTGCACTACAAGTGAGTGCCTCAGAGCATTTATTCTTGAATATTTCGGCGAAAATCCGCCGCTTAACTGTGACAACTGCGGAAATTGTAATACTAATTTTGAAACAACGGATATAACTGTAGACGCACAAAAAATAGTGTCATGTGTATACAGAATACGAAAAAAGGGGAGAAGTTGCGGTAAGACGCTTTTGGCGGAGGTGCTTTACGGAAGTAAGCTCGACAAAATAAAAAGACTTGACCTTGATACTATTTCTACATACGGAATTATGAGCGATATGTCGCTTAAAAGGATAAGATATATCATTGATTATTTAATTCAAGAGGGCTATCTTGAAGTTGACGAAATGAATTACAGGACAGTACAACCCACACCAAAAACAAAGGAAATATTAAACGGTAAAGAACTTTCGATGAAATTGATTAAGGAAGTTTCTTATATTCATAAGAAGGATACCGTTTTGACATCTGAAGAAGACAGACTGTTTGAAAGACTAAAAAAACTTCGTAACAGACGTGCCGTTATGGCAAGTGTTCCTGCGTATGTTATATTTCAAGATTCTACACTTCGTGAAATGTGCCGTAAACGTCCTGTTACGGATAGCGAATTTTTGAATATTTCCGGTGTCGGCGAAATGAAAAAACGTAAATACGGTAAAGAATTTATGGAAGAAATACAAAAGTTTATAAAAGAGAACGAGTAGTCATTGACTACTCGTTCTTTAATTCTTTCGGTGTAACATATATTGTGTTGTAATAATCGTATATCACCATACCGGGTTTTGCACCGTTTGGTTTTTTGACATTTTTAATCTGCGTAAAGTCAACGGGAACTTGTGACGAATCACGACCTTTTGAATAGTATGCCGCAAGTTCGGCAGCTTCCACGATTGTCGTTTTCGGAACATCTTTATCAAGTCCGAGTTTTATAATTGTATGCGAACCGTGAATATTTTTAGTGTGAAACCACAAATCGGACGAATTTGCAAATTTTAATGTAAGGTAATCGTTTTGAGTATTATTCTTGCCCACATAAATATCAAAACCGTCGGAACTTACAAAGTGCATAGGTTTTGACGCATTTTGTTTTTGCTTTTTCGGATTGAACTTTCTGTTTAAATAGCCTTCGGCAATCAGTTCTGCACGAATTGCGTTTAAGTCTGATTCCGTATCAGATGTTTCGATAGCGGCAAGTGTGCTTTCGAGATATTCAAGGTCATTTTTGGCGTTTTCAATTTGTTTTGCTGCCTCAATTTCGGCATTTTTCGCCTTGTTATACCGCTTGTAATACTTCTGTGCATTCTGTGACGGTGAAAGCTGCGGCGAAAGCGGAATTTTTACGGTAGGCGAATCCTCTTTGTAGTAATCTATAACTTCAACGCTCGACTGACCGTTTTTCATATTATAAAGATTTGCCATAAGCAAGTCACCGTATATTTTATATTTATCTTTATTCTCCGAATCGGCAAGCGTTTTATTTAAAATGCCGAGCTTTTTTGAAACACGTTCTATATTATTGTTAAGAAGTTTCACAAGGTCGGCACTCTTTTGACGCATTCTCTCGTGCATATCGCGAGTTCTGTAAAATGTGTCAAGAAGTACGCTTATGTCGTCAAATTCTTTAATTTCCGCAAGTGATTCGTACTGCGTTATAGGCGTGGCACTGAATTCCATTAATTTGCCCGAGGCGGAATTTATAATCATACAAGGACTGAAATTGTTTTGCTGAACGTCTTTTGCAAGTTTAACCGTTTCATATAAAAGTTTATTTCTGCCATTATCCGTAAGTTCGGAACACTTCACGTCTGTGCGACCGAACGCACGATATACAATTTCTCTTGATGTAAGCGGACTGATACCTGCTATTGCGGAAAGAATGGCTTTATCGGCGGTCTGTATCGGTGATGAAAAATCTATGTTTGCTGTTTCGCTTATTTCCGTAAGGTCGGTTTTATCCTGGACAGGCGGTGAAACATAGTCAAGTCCGGGAAGCAGCTGACGTACCGAACTTACCGTAAAATCAATGTGTTTGATACAGTCAAGAATACGCATATCTTGATTGGTAAGAATAATATTTGAATGTCTGCCCATAATTTCGACTATAAGATATTTTGTCGTAAGGTCGCCGAGTTCGTCATAACTTTCTATCGAAAATTTTATAATACGTTCAAAGCCAATCTGTTCAATATCCGTAATTTTACCGCTGCCGATATGCTTTCTCAAAAGCATACAGAACATAGGCGCACTGATAGGATTTTTTTTTGAAACGTTTGTGAAATGAACACGCGGATGTGCAGGACTTGCGGAAAGCACAAGTTTAAAATTATCCGTCATTGTTCTTAGATTTATTGTAATTTCGTCTTTTTCGGGCTGATGTATTTTATCTATACGGCTGTTTATAAGCTTGTCTTTAAGGTCCTTGACAAGACAACGAACCGCTACTGCGTCAAATGCCATAATGTCCTCCTGTATAAATGTATTATTTTTTATTATACCATATTTATATAAAAAAACAA
>ERZ773103.2757-NODE-2757-length-15595-cov-16.135586_pt1 | contig 15595 bp, 13 predicted proteins | sample MGYA00511118_ERZ773103 | MGnify/ENA primary metagenome ERZ773103 (study PRJEB29015, sample SAMEA2737821) | human gut metagenome | biome: human gut; feature: human-associated habitat; material: faeces | place: China | collected 2012 ... | reverse complement strand
TGAATTGAGAAAGAAAACACAGATAGCACCAAGTACATTTACCAAAATGAACAACGACCAACAAGTATCGTTAGATATTCTGGCAAGGATATGTGTTGAATTGAAATGTGGATTTGATGATATTGTGAAAATAGAACGAAAGTGATATTGCAAAATGAAAAAACACGTACAAATAAATATAGCAAGGTGCTAATAGAAAGGAATTTATAAATGGCAGTTCAAAATAATGCTAATATTGGATTTGAAAAACAAATATGGGATGCGGCTTGTGTTCTTTGGGGACACATTCCGGCAGCAGAATACAGAAAGGTTATCGTAGGACTTATTTTTCTGCGTTACATATCAAGTGCATTTGAAAAACGATATCAACAGCTTGTTGATGAGGGTGATGGTTTTGAAGATGATAAGGATGCATACGCAGAAGATAATATTTTCTTTGTACCAGAGGATGCCCGTTGGAGCAAGATTGCTTCTGCGGCACATATTTCGGAAATTGGTATTGTTATCGATAATGCAATGAGAGCTATTGAAAAGGAAAATACAACTCTTAAAAATGTGCTTCCAAAGAATTATGCAAGTCCAGATTTGGATAAGCGAGTATTAGGCGAGGTTGTTGATCTTTTCACTAATATGGATATGGGAGATACAGAAGAAAGCAAAGACCTTCTTGGCAGAACATATGAGTATTGTATTCAACAGTTTGCGGCATACGAAGGTGTTAAGGGTGGCGAATTCTATACTCCTGCAAGTATCGTTAAAACAATTGTTGCTATTTTGAAACCATTCAAAAATTGTCGTATATATGATCCATGTTGTGGTTCAGGTGGTATGTTTGTTCAGAGCGCAAAATTTATTCAGGCACACAGTGGCAAGCGTGGAGAAATCGCTGTTTATGGTCAGGAGTCTAACGCTGATACTTGGAAGATGGCAAAAATGAATATGGCTATTCGTGGTATTGATGCGGACTTTGGACCTTATCAGGCAGATACATTTTTCAATGATTTACATAAAACGCTTAAAGCTGATTTTATTATGGCAAATCCGCCATTCAATCTTTCAAACTGGGGACAAGACAAGTTAAAAGATGATGTTAGATGGAAATATGGAACTCCGCCGGCAGGAAATGCCAACTATGCGTGGATTCAGCATATGATACATCATCTTGCACCAAACGGAAAAATAGGTCTTGTGCTTGCTAATGGAGCTTTATCGTCTCAGTCTAGTGGTGAGGGAGAAATCAGAAAGAATATTATTCAGGCTGACCTTGTAGAAGGTATCGTTGCACTGCCTACGCAGTTATTTTACAGCGTTACAATTCCGGTTACACTTTGGTTTATTTCTAAGAACAAAAAGCAGAAAGGTAAAACTTTATTTATAGATGCCCGTAAGATGGGTTATATGGTTGACCGCAAGCACAGAGACTTTACAGATGAAGATATTCAGAAGTTGTCAGATACATTTACATCATTTCAAGATGGTACGCTTGAAGATGTGAAGGGCTTCTGTGCTGTAGCAGATCTTAAAGAAATCGAAAAGCAGGACTTTATTCTTACACCGGGCAGATATGTTGGTATTGAAGAAACTCCGGATGATGGAGAACCATTTGAAGAAAAGATGACACGCCTTACATCAGAGCTTTCGGATATGTTTGCAAAGTCTCATGAGTTGGAAGAAGAAATTCGTAGGAAACTGGGGGCGATTGGGTATGAAATGTAAGTTGTCTGATATTTGCGATTTTCGTAAAGGGAAAGTTGATGTTTCAAAGCTTACCTTGAAAACATATATATCTACTGAAAATATGCTGCCAAACAAAGGTGGGATTACAGAGGCAAATTCTCTCCCCACAATTCAGCTAACTCAGGAATATAAAAAAGGAGATGTTCTTGTTTCTAATATTAGACCATATTTTAAGAAAATATGGCGAGCAAAGTATGATGGCGGGTGTTCAAATGACGTTTTAGTATTTCAAGGAAATTCAAACATAGATGGAGATTTTCTCTATTATGTACTTGCCAATGGTGATTTCTTTGACTATTCAATGGCAACTTCAAAAGGCACAAAAATGCCAAGAGGCGATAAGACTTCCATAATGCAATATGAAGTGCCAGTATTTGATGTAGATACTCAAAGAAAAATAGCAAGTGTTTTGAGGTGCTTAGATGAAAAAATAGAACTGAACTCTACGATAAACAAGAATTTAGAGCAGCAAGCTCAGGCAATATTCGCAAATGAGTTTTTATCTCTTGACACGCTACCCGAAGGCTGGAAACAAGCCAGTTTGATAGACATCGCAGACTATCTAAATGGTCTTGCTATGCAAAAATATCGTCCAACTGCTGATGAAAGCGGCATTCCGGTTCTTAAAATCAAGGAACTTCGTCAAGGGTGTTGTGATAATAATAGCGAGTTATGCTCCCCAAGTATTAAATCTGATTATATCATTCACGATGGCGATGTTATTTTTTCTTGGTCGGGCAGCTTATTAGTTGACCTTTGGTGTGGCGGTATCTGCGGTTTGAATCAACATTTATTCAAGGTCACATCAAACAAATATGATAAGTGGTTTTATTATGCTTGGACAAAGCACCACCTTGACCGCTTTGTAGCTGTTGCCGCCGATAAAGCCACAACAATGGGTCATATTAAACGAGATGAACTTGCAAAAGCAGAAGTTCTTATTCCGAATGAAGCTGACTATAACCGCATAGGTGCTTTGCTTCAGCCTATCTATGAAATGATTATATCAAATCGAATAGAGAATAAAAAACTTGCCGCAACAAGGGATATTTTGCTTCCTAAGCTGATGAATGGTGAAATTGATATGTCGGAGGTAGATTATGAATAAGAAAGACCTATCAATACCATTTAATGCACCACTTAATTCACAAGATACCGAACAACAGACCTATGGTTGCAGAGCCAACAATCCGGATATATGCGGAAATAACGGCTTACCAAACATCTGTGCTTTTTCTTCTACGGATTGTATATGCAAAAAGCCGTCAAGAGCTTGGAAAAAGCAATACAACAAACTCAAGGATTAAGCCGCTAAATTCTTGTTTAACCTAAATACTCCCACCAACGGCGGGAGCTAAAGCCAATGGAACTGCCGTTGAGTCGTTCTCTGGAAAATAAATTTGAAGGAGAACGATCTATGAAACAACAGATTATTTCAGAGGTTGTGCAGCAAATGCTACCACACCTTGACAACGCACAAATGCAGCAGTTGCAAAAGGTGCTTGACAACGCACTGTTCGGCTGTGAGATCACAGCACAGGCAGAGAAGAAAGAAACAGACGATAACCCAAAGCTGATAGACGCTTTTGTTTCGGCAAAGCGGATTGAAGGCTGTTCAGAGAAAACGCTGAAATATTACCGCACAACCATTGAAACGATGGTAGCTTCGATAAATAAAGGTATCCGCCACATTCAGACTGAGGATTTGCGTTCCTATCTGACAGATTATCAGAGTAAGAACCAGTCCAGTCGTGTGACGATAGATAATATTCGCAGGATTCTGTCCAGTTTTTTCTCTTGGCTGGAGGACGAGGATTATATTTTGAAAAGTCCTGTTCGCCGTATCCATAAGGTGAAAACGGCAACTAATATCAAGGAAACCTATACGGACGAGGATTTGGAGAAAATGCGTGACAGATGCACAGAACTTCGTGACTTGGCAATGATTGATACGCTGGCCTCTACCGGAATGCGTATCGGTGAAATGGTTTTGCTGAACAAAGCGGATATCAATTTCAACGAGCGTGAATGTGTGGTTTTCGGTAAGGGCGATAAGGAACGCATTGTATACTTTGATGCTCGGACAAAAATTCATCTGCAAAACTACATTGACAGCAGAACGGATGATAATCCGGCATTGTTTGTTACCCTTCGTTCTCCGCATGAGAGAATCAAAATCGGCGGCATCGAATCCCGTCTGCGTGAAATGGGTAAACAGCTGGATATTCCAAAAGTCCATCCGCATAAGTTCCGCCGGACGCTTGCAACGATGGCAATTGATAAAGGTATGCCAATTGAACAGTTACAGCAGCTCTTGGGGCATAAACGAATAGATACGACCTTGCAGTATGCAATGGTCAAACAGAGCAATGTTAAGTTGGCTCACAAGAAATACATAGGTTAAGGAAGGTGACAATATGGCGGTCTACAAATTAAAAGATATATGCTTAAAAATTGGTAGCTGAGCAACTCCGAGAGGTGGCAAAGAAGCATATTGTGATGAGGGTATTTCTCTTATCAGAAGTCAAAATGTACTAGATTTTGTGTTTTCACATGATGGATTAGCACATATAAATGAGCAACAAGCGGACAAATTAAGTAATGTCGAAGTAAAACCGCAAGATATTCTCTTGAATATTACAGGAGATTCTGTAGCGCGTGCTTGTGCGGTTGATGCAAGAGTTTTGCCTGCACGTGTGAATCAGCATGTAGCCATTATACGACCTGACGAAGATAAGGTGTTGAGTAGCTACATTCTATTCTTTTTGCAAATGATAAAGCCATATTTACTGCAAATTGCTGCGGGTGGTGCAACACGAAACGCTTTGACTAAAAGCATGATCGAGAATCTTGAACTTGATGTGCCAGATATATTGTCACAGAAGAAAATAGTGGCTGTCCTTGATGATATTCAAGAAAAAATACGAGAAAATAAGGAGATAAACAAGAATTTAGCGGCTTAAAGGTCGATGTCAGAGACATCAAGTTCACCGGACATCAATTTGGGCAAAAGAGTATCTCGAAGTACAGCAAGATGTTCGTTTTGCTTGCCATTGGCAAAAATTTGATTGAAAATTGTTTTGCAATAATCATCAAATGCTATAACTTTATCTACTGGCGGAATTAAAATAGTTTCCGTTTCGATAAAACCTGAGAAGTCAAGGTTCTTAATACCTGTTGTGCCGTTTTCATAAGAGAAAAAGACACCTTTACCATACAGGTATTGCCAATAATAGTAGATAAACAAACTGTATCCTTCTTTGGGTTTCATTGCCTTACAGAAATTTGTGCAAACCATACCGCTATCATAACGGTCGAGTAATGATTGAGTTATAGCTGTACATCTTCCGGTTGATTGAGTAGGACTACCTCCTGAAATTTCAACAACAATGTCACCGGCTGTAAGTTGTTTTGTGGCAAAGTTTTTAGGAAGAATATACCTTGTGGGTATTTTGCCTTTATTGCCTGCTTTGACTTCGGGAATATCCGCGCCTCTAATGCAGTAAACCTTTTCGGTATTATTGCCTGTCGGTGCTTCTTTTCCCCAATCACCATTTAAGGTTGATTTAATAAGTTCAGAGAATGTTCCTGTTGACCATTCATTGTTTTCGGGATTGTCTATAAACCATTCTTTGAATATTGCCTGAGCTTGCTGCTCTAAATTCTTGTTTACCATACTTGAAGTGTTTTGGCTTGCAGGGCAAGGGTTAGTTGCACCAATTGCTATTTCATCGCTTGTAGTATTATTTACTGTATCTGTTGTCAAGATAGTGATAAAAGCGAAGGGAGATGACGCCATGGGAAGTAAAGTAAAAGAATTTGTATGTGTAATTTTTGATATTTTATATACTATGAGCGCTAATTTGGCAGGTGGTGCACTGCTAGCCAAAACACTTCGAAGGATGATAATCGTTTAGTTTGCAAAGGAGTAGATAAAGTGGCATATAAAGAAATTGATGAATCTAATATAATATTGATTGATTCAGTTAGTTCTTTTATTGAAATGATAAAACATGTAAAAGAGACTAAGGAAGTTCAAGACGGAACTTCTACTGAATTATATTTCAGGGGTCAGGAGACTGAATTTTGGGATATTGAGCCGAGTATATTTAGAGATGATATGTTAAGCATTGAACATAAATTGATGCAGATACCATTGCAGAAGTCACCAACAGAATTTAGGGACTTGAAATCGATGTTTGATATTATGACGAAGTACCAGCATTATGGGATGTGTACTCGTCTTTTGGATTTGACTACGAATCCGTTGGTTGCACTCTACTTCGCATGTAAAAAGCATGGCGCAGTAAAATATGTTACGGAAGATGGAGAAGTGGAAAAAGAACCGTATGGAGTGATTTATTACACGGACAAATACTATTCATCTCAATCCACAGATATTGAAATTCAAATCGTGTCTGCTTTAGCAAGTTATGATTTGGAAAAAGAAAATACTTTGTCTGATGTTCTTGAAAGACTATATCATGACCGGATTATAGGCGAAAGAACAAAGGATAATTGGTTAGTAAATTACGGAGAGTTTGTAAAAATAATACAAAATAATTACATGGTAATCCCAACTTATACAAATGAAAGATTGAGAAAGCAAAGTGGAGTATTTTTACTGACAAGCCTATTTTCTTTTAATAAAGAGAATGAGATCAAGAATTCCGTTATATCAAAAGCAAAGGGAAAACTAAAAGAAGAATTTAGCGGTACATGCTTTTATATTTCAGGAGAAGATAAAGAAACTATTTTAAAGGAACTTGATCTTTATAATATAAATGAGGCTACATTGTTTCCAGAATTAGAGCATCAATTAAGCTACATAAAATATGCGAATCGTAATCTGGTTAATCCTGTTACAGATTTTACAAAATATGAAGAAGAGTCTGCAAGTAATAAACAGGATATAGGTGTAAAACAACCGGAACTTGAACAATACATTCTTGATAATTTCTATGATCAATTTAAAGGGATTATTGGTGAGGAAGATGTTAAGGAAGTACTAAACATAATAAAAGAGCATTTTACTGTTGATTGGTATAAGCGTAATCCAATACTTAGTAAAATAAATATGTCTATTACAGGATATTATTTTAAAAAATGTCAATCTAGGGATGCCGCGAAGCAAAAGGCAGAACAGATTGTGACATTATTAAACCAAATGGTTAAAGATTTTATTACAGCAACGGATGAGAGAGGTGAATAAAGTGTCAGCTAATTATACGGAAGCTAATTATGAAAATTCGGTTATAGAGCTATTTAGAAATGATTTAGGCTATGAATATGTTTATGGTCCGGATATAGAAAGAGATTTTTACAATCCACTATATGAGGAAGTTCTGCTTGATTCTCTGTATCGTTTGAACGGAGATCTTCCGGATGACGCTATTCAGGATGCTTTATTTAAGCTTAAAAATTTTGAAAACGGAGAGCTTGTGCAGAAAAATGCTGTATTTATGGACTATCTGCAAAATGGCATTCCGGTAAGATATTTTGTAGATGGTGAGGAGCGTTCCTCTATTGTTTATCTTGCTGACTATAAAAATTCTGACAATAATTCCTTTATTATAGCTAATCAGTGGACTTTCATTGAAAACAGTAATAAGCGTCCGGACGTAATTCTCTTTTTAAATGGCTTACCAGTTGTATTAGTTGAGTTGAAATCTCCTTCTCGAGAAGAAACGGACGCTTCTGAAGCATACAGACAGCTTCGTAATTATATGCAGGAAATCCCATCTATGTTTATATATAATGCTATCTGCGTTATGAGCGACCAGTTGACATCTAAAGCAGGTACAATCACTTCAGGCGAAGATCGCTTTATGAAATGGAAAACAAAGGATGGGAAATACGAAGATACAGAATTTGCAAAATTTGATACCTTTTTTGAAGGGATGTTTCAAAAAGAAAGATTGCTTGATATTGTAAAGAACTTCATTTGTTTTTCAAATGAGGGTATTAACTCATTCAAAATTCTTGCAGGATATCACCAGTATTTTGCAGTTAGAAAAGCAATTGAATCAACAAAACATGCTACTGTTACGGATGGTAAGGGCGGCGTGTTCTGGCATACACAAGGAAGTGGTAAGTCGCTTTCTATGGTATTCTATGCACATTTATTACAAGAGGCATTGGATAGTCCAACGATAGTTGTTATTACTGATAGAAACGATCTTGATGATCAGCTTTATGGGCAATTTGCAAAGTGTAAGGAGTTTTTAAGACAAGAGCCGATACACGCCGTAAGCAGAGAAAACTTAAAGTCTTTGCTTGCTGGCAGACAGGCAAATGGTATTATTTTTACTACAATGCAGAAATTTGAAGAATCTCACGAAGCTTTGTCGGAGCGAAATAATATCATTGTTATGGCGGATGAAGCACACAGAGGACAGTATGGACTGGCAGAAACTGTTGATGCTAAAACTGGTAAGATAAAAATTGGAACGGCACGAATTATCAGAAATACTCTGCCTAATGCTACATATATCGGATTTACCGGTACTCCTATTTCATCAAAGGACCGCAGTACTCGTGAAGTATTTGGTGATTATATTGACATTTATGATATGACACAGGCTGTTGAGGATGGAGCAACAAGACCTGTTTATTACGAGAGCCGGGTTATCAAGCTCAATCTCGATGAAGATACCCTTAAGCTAATTGATAGTGAATATGACATTATGGCTGAAAATGCTGATGGGGAAGTAGTTGAGAAAAGCAAGCGTGAACTTGGTAAGATGGAAGCTGTTCTTGGCAATGATAATACTATTAATTCACTTGTCTGTGATATTCTTGACCATTATGAGAATAACAGAGAGAATCTTTTAACAGGAAAAGCAATGATTGTTGCTTACTCTCGTCCTATTGCAATGAAGATATACAAGCGTATCTTAGAACTTCGTCCTGCATGGACTGAGAAAGTTGGAGTAGTTATGACTTCTGGTAATAATGATCCGGAAGAATGGAGAAAAATTATTGGCAATAAACATCATAAGGATGAACTTGCTAAGAAATTCAAAGATAATAACAGCCCTATGAAGATAGCAATTGTTGTTGATATGTGGCTGACAGGCTTCGATGTTCCTTCGCTTGCAACTATGTATGTCTATAAGCCAATGTCTGGACATAATCTTATGCAGGCTATAGCTCGTGTAAATCGTGTATTTCGTGATAAAGAAGGCGGGCTTGTTGTAGACTATGTAGGAATTGCTTCTGCATTGAAACAGGCAATGAATGATTATACTTCTCGTGATAAAAAGAATTATGGTGATACTGATGTTGCAAAGGTTGCATATCCGAAGTTCTTAGAAAAACTTTCAGTGTGTCGGGATATGTTCCACGGATATGATTACTCGAAGTTTATAGGTGGAACGGATCTTGAAAGAGCAAAAACTATCAGTGGTGCAGTTAACTTTATTATGGACAGAGAGAAAGCCGATGACAAGGATTCATTTGTAAAAGAGGCACTTATGCTACATCAGGCATTGTCGCTCTGTTCTTCTCTGGTTGATGGAGAAAGTCGATTTGAAGCAGCATTTTTTGAATCGGTACGTGTTCTCGTTCTTAGACTAACAAACACAGGAGTTGGAAAGAAGATTTCTCTTCCAGAAATGAATGCAAGGATAAATGAGCTTTTAAAGCAGAGTATCAAAAGTGATGGAGTTATCAATCTTTTCTCAGATATCAAAGAGGAATTTTCACTGTTTGACCCGAAGTTTCTTGAAGAAGTTTCCAATATGAAAGAAAAGAATCTCGCGGTTGAACTTCTGAAAAAATTGATTGCAGAACAGGTTTCAGTATATCGCAGAACTAATGTAGTTAAATCTGAGAAGTTTAGTGAAATTATGCAGCGTTCGCTTAATGCGTATCTTAATGGTATGTTGACAAATGAAGAAGTTATTGAGGAAATGCTGAATCTTGCGAAACAGATTGCGGCAGCAAAGAAGGAAGGCGACCAGCTTGGGCTTACTGCTGATGAGCTTGCCTTCTATGATGCATTAACTAAGCCACAGGCGATAAAGGATTTCTATGAAAATGAAGAACTGATAGCAATTACAAAAGAACTTGCAGACACTCTCCGAAGAAATAAAACAATTGACTGGCAGAAACGAGAATCGGCAAGAGCAAAAATGCGTATGCTTATAAAGAAACTGCTGAAAAAGCATAAGTATCCGCCTGAAGGTATGGAGGATGCGGTTCAGACTGTTATGACACAGTGCGAACTTTGGACAGATAATAATGATATGGGCGAGGAAAAGGTTGTTAACTTTCGAGACAAATCAATCTCATATGAACAATCAAATTATGCGCCCATGATGGTTGCTGAAAGTACAGCAACATATGGAGAGAAGAAATAAAAGGAAGGATATGCATAAAAATTAACTTTTTGTGCATCATACAGGAAAAAATTATGGAATATTATATTTTAAAATGTTATCAAGAAGCTAAAAATAGGTGTTTAGATGTAGATCAAGGATTTGATAGATTTGAACCTAAAATAAAAAAGATAGTTATTGCATGTCTTGTTGCAATGTTTATATCGTGTGCTGAGATTATTTTTACAATGTTATTACTTCCTAAACAATTATGGTACTGTATTGGTATAATAATTTTATTAATTGCAATGGTAATACTTATAAGTGTAGATAATAAAGATCAAAGGAATCATATGGACAAATATGTGGATTCACATAAGAAAAAAATTGAGGTTTTAGATGAAGTATTACAAAGTAAATTTCAAATAAACAATAAAGAAAAAATAGAAGAACTGATGAATATTTATCAAGAATATATAGATAAAGAAACCAGCAAAGAAAAAAAGAGAAATAGTATTATCTTGACTATTTTTTCTGCATTTGCAGGGGTTTTAACCATTTCATTTGAAAATATGGGAGTTATTGGCATAGATTTTACTAATTGGTTATACGTAGCTACATTTTTGCTTGTTTTTGTTGCAGCAGCTGGAATTTGGATTTATTCATATACTTTTTTTGATACATTGAAAAGGAAATATGAACTTATGATAAAAGATTTAAAAGATTTATTGCTGTTAAAATATTAGATATTACATAGTTATTGGCAGTAATAATAGGTATGGTGAAAATGAAGATAGTAAAAAAGCCATATATTATAATATAGAAAGCAGGTGCAGCATATGAATATGCAGGAGTTAAAGGAACTCATTTACCAAGGCGAAAAAGTTGATATAGAGTGCAAAAAAGCAGAAAAAAATGTACCAAAATCTGCGTATGAGTCATATTCTGCATTTGCCAATACAAAAGGTGGATATATCATACTTGGAGTAAGAGAAGATAAAACAAAGACTGATCCGAAGGAACGATTTATAATACAAGGAATAGAGGATGCGCCTAAGCAGAAAGAAGATTTTTGGAACACAATTAATGGAAATAAGGTGAATATAAACCTATTAACCGATGATGATGTAAAGATTGTTGAAGATGGCAGTATAAGTCTAATTGTGATTCATGTTCCTAGAGCTGATTTTAATATGCGTCCGGTATATGTTGGAGAAAATCCTTATAAGGGAACATATAAAAGAAATCATGAAGGCGATTATCATGCGACAGAGCATGAGATTAGAGGGATGATAAGAGATCAAAATCCAGAGGGCAATGATAATCAGATAATTGAGTATTATACAATGGATGATATTGATAAAGAAACATTAAGAAAATATCGTCAGATTTTTGAAATCAGAAATGATGGACATGTATGGAATGCTTTGGATGACAAATCTTTTCTTGAAAAGCTGGGTGGCTATAGGAAAGATAGAAAAACTGGAGTAGAAGGCTTGACATTAGCTGGACTTTTGATGTTTGGTACAGGACAGGCTATCAGAGAACGATTTGACAATGTTTTTATGGATTATCGTAATGAGAGTCAAGTGACAGCAGATATCCGCTGGAATGACAGAATTACATATGATGGCACATGGGAAAATAACCTGTTTAATTTCTTTACCAAAGTAACACCTAAATTAACGGAGGACTTAAAAAAGCCATTTAAATTGGAAGGTGGCGTTCAGCGTATAGATGATACTCCGGTTCACAAAGCAGTTCGCGAAGGCTTTGTAAATATGATTATACATGCGGATTATTTGATGGATGCTGGAGTTTTAAAGGTAATAAAGAAGTCAGATGCATTTGAATTTACAAACCCAGGAATTCTGAAACTTCCACTTGAAGATATTTATCGAGGCGGTAATTCAAAATCAAGAAATCCTCATATGCAGACTATGCTTAGATTGGTTGGATTTGGCGATAATGCTGGCTCAGGATTCCCGACGATTCTTGAGGTGTGGAAGTCGGAAGGATGGAAAAAACCAGAATTGATTGAAGATACAAATCTTGATCAGGTTACACTTGTTATGAAGATGGAAAAGGAATCTGATGATGAATCAGCAGAAAAATCAGCAGAATCAGCAGAAAAATCAGCGGATTCAAAAAAAATGAAAGCAATAGATTTGTCAGAAAGGCAGAAGCAGATTTTAGCCTATATGGATGCTGGGGTTGAATATAGCACAGAGCAGGTAGCAGAAAAGATAGGTTTAAAAGGTCCAAGGACAAGGCAATTATTAAATGAATTGGTAAATATGGAGTTATTAGCTTGTATTGGAACTACAAAAAGAAGAAGGTATATTAAAGTGTAGAAGTGGATGCAATGTAGGAGATAATAAGTATGAACAAATTCTCAGAAAAGGACTGGAAAATATTCAGAAGTAAAATAGCTGGATGGCAAGAAGCTTATATGGATAAGCTCAACAAAGAATATATTAAAATACTAAGTGGAGATGGAAAGCCATCTGAAAAATTTTGGACATTGGAGAAAAGAATAAAAGAGGATAAGAAAGATTGTGGAGTGCAATGTGAGATGAGCAGATCAAATCAATTTTATATTATGCTTTCGCTCCTGAATGAAGGAGCTATTACTATGGAAGATTTAGAAGATTTTAGCGATGATTTGAAAGAGATAATGCAACATTTTGTGAGGCTATAGCTTGATATAAAATATATATTTCTTGATCGAGAGCAATTGAGAATTTAATTGAGTTTTTATCGAGTTGTTTTCAGAAAAAACTCGATGAAAACTCAAAAGAAACTCGGAGAGAAACTTAAGACTCAGAGGGAGTATGTAAGTTTAATTAAATTCATTCATAGCATCAACATATTCTTGCAGACCATCAGTTTTAAGAGCAAGTTCTGTATACAGCAGAGGAGAAACATTGGTACCAATATCGTGATGAAGTATATGAAAAAATCGCAACGCAATGGTGTGAAAGATATAAGATTGATATTGTTGAATAAAAGAAAGGGGCTACTATGATACCCACAGAAGATATTATATCGATAGTGAAAAACACAATTACTGCATCAATTAAATGTAACACCCATCGGGGATACATTGGTTGGAGCAGCTGCGATAATATTTGTATGGATATGCATGACTGTCTTGATATGTGTGCTGAGACTTTAGAAATGCGTGGTTATATGGTTGCACTTGAGGCGGCTACATATATACTGGTATCTGGCGTTAAGTTAGCATCTCATGCAGATAGTAGTTCGGGAATGCTTACAGATGTTATCATGTGTACATACGAATTAATAGAAAAATGCGCAAAAGAAATCGAAAAACAGGACAAACAAATGCGGGATCAAGCATTTACATTGATTATAAAAGAGGCAAGAAAGAGTGTATTTGATGGTTGGACTGACTGGCGTTATGACTTGCTGAAATGTGGGATTTGCCTATGCGATGAAAAGAGTGCAAAGAAACTTGAAAAGGTTTTGGATACCCTGTTGGAAATTTCACGGGAGGATTATTACCCGGAATATACGAAAAAAGAAGATTTGATTATAAGATACCTTTTACATAGGCATTTATATGGCAAAAAGAATACGCAGAAGGAACTATATCAGAATATTGCAATAAATGAACTCCGTATTATAGCTATCAAGGATGCTATGGAAGATAAGAATTATGATGAAGCAGAGAAACTTTGTTTAGAGAAAGCAAACGCAGAAGAGACATGGCATTATCATAGTAGCGATCCGGAAGATTGGAATAACGTGCTATATGACATATACAAGACAGCAAACAACACGGAAAAGCAAATCGCACAGGCAAAAAAGCTGCTATTGATGGGAAATGAGAAGTTCTGGGGTGTTTTGAAACAGATTTATAATAAGTGCGGGGTGTGGAATGAAAATTACGGAAGCTTACTGGATGAATTGAAGGATAGCAAGCGAACTGTTTGCTATCGTAGTATTCTTATTTCTGAAAATGAAAAGAAGAGATTGCTTGATGATGTAATGGAGAATCCGTATGATTTGTTTTATTATGGAAAATATTTGGTGAAGGAATATCCAGAGCAGGTATATGAGTTATGTTATAAGGAAATAAGTGAGAGTTGTGCTCAGGCAAAGGATAGACGAGAATATAAAAAGATAACGAAGAATATTGCACAGCTTATAAAATGGAAGGGGAATGATACTGCTAAATCTCTAATTGAGGAATTGATGCAGAGATATCCAAGAAAACCAGCATTGTTGGATGAATTGGAGAAGGTGGAGAAGAAACTTTAGGAGGAAAATGATGTTCTTATTTTGTAATGAGGATAAAAAGAAAAAAGAGAGACTAAATAGCGTGTTGAAGACAACACATAATCTCATCAAAAAAAATGATATTAAGGATGTGAGAAAAAATCCTGTTTATTCACTTATAAGAGCAATGTCAAATTATCATTTATATGATATAGTACGTGAATTGTATGAGGATGAAGAAGTTACAGATGTTCAAAGTATATACAAAGATATAGGAGAGTATTTAATTAATAGCGATAAACTTAACAATAGTAAGAGTTTTGAATTAGGAGAGAGCAATATTAATATAGATTTATCAAAAGATGCAATATTGGTATGTGCGTGGAATAAAGAACGATTTGTTAATGCATTATTAAATATAGGGCAAAATGTAGGTAATTTATTTGAATATGACAAAATAAATCATATGGCCACATATATTTATCCTATAGGTTTAACAATTGTTTATAATGGAAATCATTCCACTTTGTCGGGCATTTTAAAGGGAGAAGGAACGATACAAGCAAATCAGACATATGATCTTGTACCAACATATGATTATATGTATTTTGATGGTATTTATTTCAAAAATAAAATGAATGATGAAAAATTATATAAGGTAGCGAGATTTGAAATTGGTGCGTTATATGAAATTGGCAGAATATTAGCAGAAAATGGAATAAGATAAACTTCAATAATCATTTGGGCTAAGGTTAAAGAAGTTTATCTTAATATAAGCAGATCGGAACTAATAATTGAACCAATTCATAGCATCCACATAATTCTGCAATCCGTTTTCTTTCAATGCGAATTTGGCATAAAGCAGAGGTGTTTCCATTGCCAACCGGTATAGATATACAACATCATTCGGGTCATCAAAGATAACAGAGGAATTACATTCCTTGCAACGGATAACAAGAATTGTGTTCTCATCGATGTTGGCGATAATGGAGTCTGTGGCGGGTTCGTACATACCGAATAGAAAAATTAAGATTATTGTTCATGACAGTCTCCTTCCCACAGATATTTTGCACCATCCAGCAGGTCGATAATAGCTGTAAGCATATTAGTGTATTCGATATGTAAGTCCTTAATGGCTTCTGACGTAGGAAGAGTATCGGGAGTGCAGTTTGGTGTGGTAAATGCTTTCTGCATTTCAAGTAATTGCAGATACAGAGCATTAACAGTCTGCACAAGCGGATATATAGTTTCTTTCTTGCCGACAACGCAGATGCGGTTATAGATGCAGGAAC
>ERZ773103.2754-NODE-2754-length-15603-cov-3.187934_pt1 | contig 15603 bp, 10 predicted proteins | sample MGYA00511118_ERZ773103 | MGnify/ENA primary metagenome ERZ773103 (study PRJEB29015, sample SAMEA2737821) | human gut metagenome | biome: human gut; feature: human-associated habitat; material: faeces | place: China | collected 2012 ... | reverse complement strand
TGGATCAGGAAGTTACGACCGGGCTGACTGCGGATCGCTTTGGTCCGGATCATCCCTGTACTCGGGGGCAGGTCGTCACCTTTCTCTGGCGGGCAGCCGGATCTCCCAGCCCCACCAGCACCTCCACAGACTTTGCGGATCTGGACAGCAGCAAATACTACTATACCGCCGTACTCTGGGCCTTGGAGCAGGGCATTACCAACGGCCTCAGCAGCACCAGCTTTGGCCCGGATCGCCCCTGCACCCGGGCGCAGGTAGCAGCCCTTCTGTGGCGAGCTTCGGGATGTCCCGCCCCCGCCCGACCGGCACCGTTTACGGATATCGGAAGCTCCGGTTATGCCGCAGATGCCATTGCATGGGCCTCGGAAAAGGGCATTACCACAGGCTCCAGCACCACACACTTTTCTCCGGGCAGGACCTGTACCCGGGGGCAGATCGTGACCTTCCTCTATCGGGCATACTCTTAAAAAAGCTCCGGCAGCCCCAGTGTGAACTGGAACTGCCGGAGTTTTGCTGAAATCGGCGCACCCAATGCGGGTGCGCCGATTACGATATCGCTTAGATCTGAGAGGCGATGCCGAAGGCAGAACGCATGCACTTCTGCACATTGCCGGGCTTGTCGCAGTCGCCGATCACATAGCTGACCGGAACAGCCTTGGCAAGCTCCATGGCCTCGTCCTGCTTGGACTTCATGCCGATGGCCAGCAGAACGTTGTCAGCCTGCTGCTTCTGCTCTACGCCGTTGGGATCCAGATACCGAACGCCGTCAGGATCAATGGCGGTGCACTTTACGCCTGCCTGATAAGCAAAGTTTGCGGTGTGGCGCCAGTAGTTTACCACCATGTTGCGGTAGTGCGCATGCGGCGCATCCAGAATCAGGTCGTACTGCATCTCCAGCACGGTGACCAGATGACCCAGCTCCGCCAGATACAGGCCGGTCTCTACGCCGATTTCGCCGCCGCCGATGATGACCACGTTTTGGTCCAGCTCGTCCTCGTGGCCGAATACACCGGAGGCGGGCCGCACCTGGGGCAGGTCGATACCGGGAATGGGCGGCTTTTTCGGCGAGGCGCCCACTGCCACCAGAACTGCTTCAAAGCCGCCCCGGGCCAGCAGGTCCCGGTCCGCCCGGGTGTTCAGTCGGACCTCCACTCCCTGCTTGTAGAGTTGGGTAATAAGGTAGTCCTTGAACTGCCGCAGGGGCCACTTGAAGGAGCAGTAGTCGCTGTGCCGCAGCTCGCCGCCGAGGCTGCCGCTGGCTTCAAACAGCGTCACCTGATGGCCCCGCTCCCGGGCCACCAGCGCCGCCTTCATACCCGCGGGACCGCCGCCCACCACAGCTACCTTTTTCGGCGTAGTCTCCGCCTCATTCATGCGGAGGATCTTGTCTTCCATGCCCAGGATGGGGTTCACGGAGCAGATGGAGCGGAAATAGTCGTTGGCATTGGACACGTGGCACTTGTTGCAGCGGATGCAGGGCACCACGTCCTCACCCCGGCCCTCATAGGCTTTTTTTCCGTACTCCGGGTCGCAGATCCAGCTGCGGGCCATGGCGATCAGGTCGCATTTGCCCTCCCGCAGGGCCTTTTCCGCCAGGTCCAGGTCGTGGAAGCCCGACGATGCGCATATGACCATTTGGATGCCCTGTTCCACGCAGGCCCGCTTCACTTGGCCGATTTCCACCAGATAGGGCATCTGATTGTCCGGGGTGGAGGTGAAGCCCGTGGGATGCTGGGGATCCGCGATGCCGCCCCGGAGGTGCAAAATGTCGATCTTGCCCTGGGCCAGCCGGGCAAACTCGATGGTGTCCGCTACGGTCCACCCCTTTTTTCCCGGCTCCGACACGCTCATGACCGCCTCCAGTGGGAAATCCCGGCCCAGGGCCTCCTTCATGGCACCGTAGAGCTCCAGCATAAAGCGGCTGCGGTTTTCCACGCTGCCGCCATATTCGTCGGTGCGGTGGTTGCAGAGGGGACTCAGGAACTGGGCGTGGATGCAGCGGCGGTAGGCACAGTGCAGGCTCATCATATCGAAGCCCAGCTTTTTTAGCATCACCGCGTCGGCGACAGTCTCCGCGATATAGTCCTGGATCTGCTGGCGGGTCATATTGTCCACGGTGACACCGCTGCCCATGGGCATCATGTCGGCGGGCATGTCCTGCGGCATATCCCCCTGGGGTGGATGATCCCCATCAAAGTCCTGCATCTCGTTGGATGGACCGCCGCCCATGCCGATCTGGGGCGCGAAATCATAGGCCGTGGCCTTGCCGCCGTAGTAGTGGATGGCATCCAGCAGCTGGCAGATGTAGGTCTGGCAGGTGGGATCGTACATGTCGCACATATTGAAGTGGCCCCCGGGGAAGTCGATGTCCCGCTTGTTCTCCTCGGTGACCGGGAACCGGGGCATATCCACCTTCAGATGGTTGATGGTTACCAGGGCGGCACCGTTCCGGGCCCGGTTTGCCCAGTTGGTAATCATTTTCTCCGTATAGTGGGTCTCTGTTCCCTGGAGGAAGTGGGGCGTTGAGGGCGCTGAGGTCATGCGGTTTTTCAGCACCATATTGCCCACCTTCAGGGGAGACAGCAGATTGGGATAACGTATATTCATGGGAAAAACCTCCTTTGCTTCCATCATAGGAAAACCGCCCGAAAAACGCAATCGGCAGATCGCGCTTTCGGGCGGAAGGTTTTTGAAATATTGTCACACTGGATTGAATATTTGACCGTTATGAATCATTGCCACATCCACGGGCAGCCCGGTAACTTCCCGGTGTTGTGCACAGCCTGCGCTGGAACACCCTGTGCATGGTCTCGCGGCTGCCGAATCCACATTGGGCAGAGATTTCAGACAGGTTCAGATTTGTATGTTCCAGCAGATTGCAGGCCAGCTCCACTCGGAGTTCGTGCAGCTTTTCCAGAATTGGCACTCCATAGTACCGCTTAAAGGCGCTGCACAGCGTGGAGGGCTTTGCATGGACATGTTCCGCGATTTCCTGCACAGTGAGCTCCGGCCGCCGGAAGTTCTCATAGAGGTACTGCATCGCCTCCGTGACATTCATTCGCTTTTCGTTGTTGGTGTTGTCGGAATAGAGCTTTGCGATCCCATCCAGGAATGCCATATACCGTTCCACGATCTCATGCCATTTTTTGCACCCAACCAGATACCTCCATGCCACGGTCTCCAGGCTAAGCTGGCTCGGGGTGATCATCCGCAGGGCCACAAGCTCGGAATAGGTATGCTCCACCAGGTACTTATAGTTGTCCCGCAGCACGTCCGCGTCATAGGGCCGCATGGACCGCAGCACCTCCAGATGCTGCAGGCCCAGGGCCCGCAGTGTATGATCCCGCCGCTGGAGCTGCGCGATAATGTCCTTGGTCGCCGTGTCCACAAACTGCAATATGCTGAATACATGCTTATCCGGCTGGTCGGGAACGATGAGCCGAAAGACGCCCTGATCAATGTCAAAGAAGCGGCTGAACTGCACCGCCTTCCAAACGTGTTCGTATTCCTCCGCGATCTGCTCCGCAGAGGGGATGTATTTCCCGATATGTACCGACAGCTTCAGGTCATACTGCGACTGGCAGGCGGATACGATGGACTCGCAGCTGGCCTCCACCTGCTCTATGACCTGGCGCTCCGCCGCTTCATCCAGCCTGTATTGAAAACACAGCAATACGGAGACGCCGCCGTCCAGCTCCGCCTGAAAGCCCCACAGCTTTTGCAGCAACTGTTCGCCGATCAGTTGGGTCACAAGCCGGCAGCAAAAGAAGGTTTCCACACCGGGTGTTTCATCCCTGGTTTGAAAGACAATGGGGATAAAGCCGCAGCTGCCGATGGGCACTCCCATTCTGGCCAGGGCCTGCCACTCCCCTTGGGAAATCGCCTCCGAACTATGAAAAATCCGTCCCATGATTCGGTGGTAGGCTCCATCCTCCATTCCAGATGGAAGATAGGCAGGCGGCTGCTTCCCCAACTGGCCTATGCGTGCAAGTGCGGTCTCATTCATCGCTGAACCATCCTTTGTCAAATCATGATCATCACATACTTTTCCATCGGGAGCTTCTGTAATATTTCTATTGTATGTCTCAGCCCCAGTTCAAGGTCGTATCTCTTCCAGATGCCGAGGATATTGGCTCTGATTCTGTTAAAAATAATGATACAATCTCTTTGGTTTCTGATGCTGCCGCTAAGAATTCGTTCTGGGGATTTATCAGGCGGCCAGTCCCGGGAACAGCATGCACATCAGGATCACCGCAACCATACCGATAAATATGTACAGTACCGTGGTTCGGAAGATGGGACCATAACCCTCCTTGTGGGTCAGACCGCAGGTCATCAGTGCGGAAATAACTGCCGCATTGATGGGGATGGTGTCCAAAATGGAAATGGCAAAGCAGCCGATCCGGTGTGCGGCAGAGAGGTTCAGTCCAATGTCCTGCGCGATAGGCCCAAAGATGCCGGCGGAAAGCTGCAGTCCGGCCACAGCGTTTCCTGCCAGGAAGCCGGACAGGGACGCGGAGGTAGCCCACGCAATCAGCGGATTGACCTTGGTGGCCATGGCGGTAAACAGGTCAGACAGATAGGCAAAGCCACTGGAGGCCTGGATCACGGTGGCCAGACCCATCTGGATTGCCATGGGCAGGAATACCATCGCGGTCCCCTGGGCACCCTTTTCCGCCAACCCCAGGTAGGGCTTCACCTTCTCCTGGGGCGTATAAATGTGGTTGCACAGGACGATGCAGCCCAGCAGGGTGCCGCACAACAGACTCAGCACCACATTGATTCCCAAGATCATATTCATGACTGCCACCAGCAGGATGGGCAGCAGGGACAGAATCGGATTGGGCAGTGCCTTGGTATTATCCAGAGGCGGGATATTGGCATTGTCCACCTCAAAATGCTCGTCCTTCTTTTCCGCCTTCTTCACGGCAGAAAACAGGTAGATCACATCGCAGATCAGGATCACGGCGACACCCACCAGCCCAGGGATCAGGGCAGCAGTAGTCTTGGTGCCCAGGAACATGGACGCCAGGATATTGCCGTTGGTCAAGGGCGTACCAGGGCAGCAGACTGCGGTGGTAACACCCGCAAACAGGGTTGCAGGCAGCAGCCGGCGGGGAATATCCAGCTGCTCGAAGATCATCATGCCGATGGGCAGCAGCGTAAAGACGCAGACAAAAGCGTCCAGGCCGCCGAAACCAAAGATGATGGAGATCAGCATGAATGTGATGAGTCCGCGCATCTTACCGTTGATGCCTGTGGCGTTCCGCACAATCAGCTTGTTCAGAGACTGGGCGATGGAACGGGCTGCTCCTGTGTGCAGGTAGACCTGCGCGAACAGCTGGGCCATCAGGAAGGTCAGGAAGAACATAGACAGTGCGGACTGCATACCAGTGATGAAAGTCGCTGGCTCTGCCATTGGGCCGGAGCCGCCAATCAGCGTTGCCATGGGGTCCATGCCGTTGACAAGGCACACCAGCAGCGCACCGATCAGCATGGAGATCGTGGGGTTCAGGCCCTTATAGACCGTATAAATCACAAAGGCCAGTGGGATAAGAAGCAGTAATAAGTTGACCAATTTTCTTTCTCCTTTCATTTCCGAAGTCCCAGCAATTCCGGGACTTTTTTTCCATAGTTTTCAACCGTTCAGGCGTTTCTTGCCTCAGCCGCCTATAGCGCATTCATTATACATTGTGAAAAGTTGACACAAGGGATATAATTTGACCATCGTGACACATTTTGACCATTTTCGCAGACCACAAATCCAACACAGCGGGACCCGAGACCGCTTGCTGCAGCTTCGGGTCCTTTGTATGGGAATGGAAAGGAATCTAGTTGATGTGGGCGTCTTAGGCTACCAATTGAGAACAAATGCTCACGCTTCTTCGATTGCTTCAGCAGGGCAGTTCTCGTAACAGCTTCCACACGCGATACAGGTGTCCTGATCAATAACACGAATACCATCGCCCATGAAAATGGCGGATACTGGGCAGTTGCTCTGGCACAAGCCGCAGCCAATACATTCTTCTGTAATCTTGTACATACTTTTTCCTCCTTAAAATTACATAGCAGCCCTTTGGGCGCTGCATATGGTTTTTGTGAGTTCCATACCGCAGGTCAAGTGCAGGTTCGGATTACGCCCCGGCACGGGAATAATTAGTAAGTTGCCGCCAGCTGCTTTCATCGAAACTCCGGCAGCTGGCGGCTGTAAAGGGAGATAAGGGAATGAGTCTGTCTTAGGCGTGCCAAACCAGCGTGCAATATAGAAGCGCCCAGAATCTGACTGGAGTTTTTGCTTCATGCATAAAAGCAGATTACAATTCAAATTTATTTCTCTTGGGCGTTATTATAGTATCATTATAGCAATTGGAAATTCTCCAAGAAAGTAAAACTTTGTAGACTTTGTGTTGCAGAATTTCAACATTTTCACATCCTGCCTACATTTGCGCAAAAAGAGACAGGACATTCCCAGAAGCGCCTTGTCATTGTTACAGTGCCATAACCGCCTCGTAGGCAGCATGCAGACAATAATGCAGATCGCCAGGCTTCAGATTGTCACCAATCACATACACCTCAGGTGCCAGATTGCGGAATGCTTCCACCTGTTGCAAGGTATTGTTCCCCTTCCGGATTAGCTGATGGAGATATACTGGGAGCCAGGCGTTTTCCTCTTGCCGTCCCAGGAGTAGAAATAGTCCTCCACCAGATCCGCGATCAGTGCCTTTGCCTTCATCTCGTCTCTGGGGCCGGGCTTCTGGTCCATATGCGTGTGGAAAAAGTAAGAGCCAATATGCTTGGTTCCGTCGGCGTCCACATATACCTTGGGTGCGGGAATATCTCCGCCAAAGGTCATGGGCTTCTCCCCGTCTTTCAGCCCTGCGGGGCCGAACTCCATGCCGCAGCAGGCAAACTTGCCCACAGGAATGCAGTTTCGGTTCCGAAGGTACAGCTCCAGTGTTTCCAGCGTGGCAAGGCATTCGCTGGAGCCCAGCATGCCGCCGCCGTAGGTGCAGAATGCAATACCCAGCGGCTGATAGACCTCCTGGGGGAAGGGGCCGCCGGCATACATATAGTACCCTTTTGTATAGTCATCCCGCTGGAAGTGGGGACCCGGCAATTGGGGCATGGCGCCGGGTTCCCCGGGACCATCAGGCATCTGCATCTCCTTGGGGAAACCCGCGCCGCCGTCGTTGAAGCCCTTGCCCGCATCGGCATTGGCGGTCACATTGGCCTCCAGGTCGCTGCCGCCACCGGGGCTGAACAGCTTTATCATGGCTTTTGTGGGGGCTCCGGCAATGATGGGGCTCCCCAGGCAGACCACATCGTAGTCCTCAAAGTAGGTTTTTCCCTCGTAGATATCCCAGTCCATCTTGTTCTTTACCCGGATGCTGGTGACCTCCATGTTGTAGTGTTCAAAGGTCTCCTGGAACCATCCGGCGACCTTGGCGGTATTGCCGGTGATACTGGAGTAGATAATCAGTGCTTTTCCTTTCATGGGTTCCCTCTCATTCTCTGGTGGGCAGGATCACAGTGGCCTCTGCGGCAGTACACTTGTGCCCCTCAAAGGTCTCGTTCCAGCAGATGAAATCCACCTTTGCGCCCTCTTCGTCCTTATACTTTCTGACTGCGACAGCCTTGCAGACCACCATATCGCCGATGCAGATATGGGTATCGCACACGGCATCCTCCATACCGGGAACCTGGCGGATAATGGGGTTGGCCATAGGGCCGTTTCGCCAGTTCAGGCGGCGGAGCCAGCCGTCGTCGCCGATAAACCCGGTGATCATATTCAGCATGACCCGGCGGCCGTAGGCCATCATCACAAACAGCCGCGGGAACTCGCCCATGGTGTTGATGCTCTGCTCTACCCGGCGCATATGCCGGATACCGTCCTCTGTCACATAGATCTGGTCCGGGTTGCCGCTCTGGGTGCGGATCGTCTCCTTTGCCCTGCCGGCGTTCATCATGGAGAACTCGCCGCCCATGTAGACGGCGTCCACCAGAGTCAGGGGATGACTGCTGACCGGATTGGGGGAATAGCCCACTTCAACGTCCTCCCAGTAGAGGGTGTCTGCACCACGGTAGGTCTCCGCGTCCCACATGGCGAAGATCTTCTCCCAGTCCTCGTCGGTGTAGATGTGCTGGTCATCCACTTTCATACCCCAGGTGGCCAGGGCTGCGGCGGGACCGTCGGGCAGGGCGCCTCTGGACATGGCATTGCGGCCATAGCCCTCGCCATAGGCCACCAGCTCGCCGTTCTGGTTGTAGCTTTTGGTGCCTGCCACAAAGGAAAATTCCCGGTAGGGGCTGCCCTCGGCAGGGGTGGTGTCCAGGATCTCCTCAAAATCGTAGACCTCGGTGATGGTGTCGCCCACCTTGATGGGCTTGTAGCATTCCAGCAGGCCGCCGTCGTTGCCGGTGACCATGGTGCCGAAGGTCCGGTGCATGAACATGGGGAAGCTGCCCTCGGAAAACATCTCCGGCGGGGCGATCATGGAGCCGTACTTGGTATGCTTGGCATATTCGGGATCTGTGAACAGCTTGGAGGTGTACCGATAGTTGCAAAAGCTGCGGATGGATTCCTCGGTGACCAGCACGTTGGTCCTGGGACCTCCGGGAGTCCGGCAGGCGGCGCTCTTCCGGGCCTTTACGTCATCGGGATCGTCCCGGTGGACCAGGGACGCCCGGCGTTCGTCCAGTTCCTGCTGCTGTTCGGGGGTATATTGGTCGGGATAATAAATCGTTTTACTCATAAGAATACAGTCCTTTCTTCGATTATTAAATCAGAGGAATCTCTTTCCGTCGTAGTGTTCAGTTTCCCTCTGCCGCAGGCATTACGGTCAGTGTGCCATCCAGATTCTTGCAGACGCGGCCATTTAACCGGCAGCCCTCCCCCACAGACAGGGAGTTAATGATTCCTGGGGCAGTAACGTTCCAGACAGCGCCATCCCGGAGCGTGACATCCACAGTGTTTTCCCCGCCAAAATAGTTGCGGTTCTCCACATGGCCGAGATAGTAATATTCCTTGATCGTAAAGAACGTGTTCTGCTTACCGTTTTCGTCAACATGGCGGGGTTCCGTTGCGGAAATTGCACCAGTCAAAACGGTATTTGCCCCAAGGTCCACATGCAAGGGCTTGGCAATCTGCCGGTAATAGCCGGAACCATTGAAAATGTCCCCTGTCAGTGTGACATTCTCTGCGCGGAAATAGCAGTCTGGCTGAAAGCCAGGTGCGCCGGGGCCTTCCGGTTCCTGGTCCCCACCGCCCTCGGGAACAGGACCAGGGAACGCTCCTTCCGGACCGTCTGGCCCCGGGCCAGCGCCAAAGCCAAAGGGGTCTGTGTTCTGCTCAGAAAGCGGCATCTTGCAGGTGACCATGCCGTTCTCCGAGGGCCAGCCCTCCGGCTCATGGAACTCGGTGTTGAACACGGGACCGTGCTCCGTCCAAGTGGTGCCGACGATATTGTCATCATCGTCCATCATCTGGAACAGGATTCCCTTTTCTGCATGGACCGTCGTTCCATCCAGCACGTTGACGGTCACGCCGCTTGACTTCACAAGAAATGCTGCGCTCCCCGCGTAGATCTCCGTTCCTTCCGTGTAGGTGACAGTTCCGTCGCCGTGGGCCATCAAAGCAAACTCGGCCTCAATGCGGGTATTGCGGCCCTTGCCGGGAGCCTCATAGACAGTCTCTCCTGTGATTGGAGAAATCAGCTGAATGGTTCCTTTCGAGGATTTATACAATGCAGTGCCTCCGCGGAGGACAGCCCCATGGGCACCCACTTTAATATCTGCACCAGAAAATTCCTCATAGGCTTTACCAATGAGATAGGACCCATAGCCAGAGCCATATTTGACCGCATAGGGATCCCGGGCATCCGATTCGGATACATTTTCGCCCAGAAGGATCATGTCAGAATCCACAACATAAAGATGCATGTTCTGCCCCGCATCCGTAGAGAACACGCCCCACTGGTTGGCCTTGAAGCAGGTGTCAATGACATAGGCTGTCCCCCGGTCACCCATCAGGTTGATGCCCCGGGCGTTTCCGCTAATACCCAGCACCCAGGGCGGTGCAACCATAGTATTCTGGTTTGCAGAGTTCACATATCCGTCATAGAGCTTGCCGCCGCGGATGGCCACGTTGCAATCCTTGAACAGGCATTCCGTACGGTCATCGCAGAATACGGCGGGTTTGGCCACGCCCTGGCAGTTGAACTTTGTGCGCTCCACCCGGAATTTCGCGCCGCGGAACCCGGCCAGCACTGCACCATATCCAGTAAAGTCATTGACATGCTTTCCGTCGGAGTTCGTATGGAAGTTCAAGACAGAATCCTGGATGGTGAATGTACCGCCATCGTTGATCACTGCCGTAAAATCATCGGAGGTAGAATTGATTACTGCGCCCCTGAGCGTACCGTCGTCAACGGCCCCTCCCTGAATTGCACCCAGGACGGAGTTGTCCCGGTCCAGCCCTCCGGCGTTTACCATGACTGCGGCCCGGTAGGGCTCAACACCGCGCCTTTTGTAGCTGCCGGGGATCTCTGCCAGTTTGTCTGTGAAAACGAATTCAGCAGTATCCGGGTATTCCTGCTCTGGGCAATAAGGGACCTCTACGCCATCTAGAATGACTGTGACCAGATTTTCCGCTGGTGCGGTGCATTTTTTCATAGCAATTTTCCTCACTTATCTAGCATTGTAGCGGTCCAGTGCACTCTGATAGGCACTCAGACAGTCTGACATGCCCATGGAATTGCATGTGTCCACATAGGTATCCCACTCGGTTTCCACATCCAACTCTCCCATGATGAACTTCGGTACGCACTCGGCAATATAGGTTGTCACGTCACTGCCAGCTGCACCGACAATACTGCTTTCATCTGTTGTGAGGGTCGCATTGGGATAGGACCATGTACCATCCCAGTTTGCGGTCCATACATCTCTGGCTTCCGATTGGACATCGTCATAGAAGATGGCCGTCCGGTCCTGCGCGCCCATTCCCATGTCAGAGCTGCCGATGGAGTACAGCAGAAGCGCAACAGCGGGAACCAAGTCATATTCGTTGTTCAGGATCACATCAGTGTATTCCACCTGGCCATCCACCAGATTGTAGCTCTCGCCTTCCACGCCGTAATTCTTCAGGTAGTAGCCCTCCTCGGTATACCAGAAGTCCAGATAGCCCAGTGCCAGTTCCACGTTTTCGCAGTCGGTGGAGATTGCAATGCCGCTGGTGCCGGTGGAGGAACCAAACAGTCTGGACGTGCTGATTGTGTGGTTGATCTCCCCGTCATAGGTGAAATACACCGGTGCAATCGCGAAGTCCTCGTTGGGGCACATGGAATAGTAATTGGAAATACTGTTGATATTGCCCGCCCAAACACCCAGGTTGTCCTCTGCAAGCAACTCCTCGTCATGACCGCCCATGTTGGAAGCAGAAACAGAGACAAAATCGGGGTCGATCAAGCCCTCACTGTACCAGGTGTTCATTGTTCTGAGCCACTGGCGATAGTTCTCACTGGTAAAGTTGGAGTATACGGTGCCATCAATCTGATAGATTGCCAGTTCACCGCTGGAAAGGTCCTGATAGTTATACAGGTTGAAGCTGGGCAGCAACTGGCAGCAGGCAGAATTGAAATAGAAGGGGTTTGCACAATCCATCTCGCTCTGGAAGGCCAACAGCACATCGTGTAGTTCGTCGATGGTCGAGGGAATCTCCATATTCACCTTGTCAAGCCAGTCCGTCCGGATGACCGATCCCTCAGCCTGGATAAAATAGTCGTTAAAGAAATAGAGCATCAGCATCTCGCCATCATCCGTAACCGTGCTCTTTTTCAGGTCTTTGTCTTCATCGATCAGGTTCATGTAGGCGGGGCAGTATTCTTCCACACAGGGACTCAGATCCACGACGATATCTTCCGCATAGGCATTGGATACGCCGCCGCTGTACTCCAGGTCGATGCCGGAAAGCATATCACTCAGATCGCCAGAAGCAATGTGCAGGGCAAAGAGCGTAGAACTCTCCATGCTGCTGACATTTGCAAAGTCCACGGTGACACCGGTAATCTCAAAGGATTTCTGTACAGACGCATAGTCCTCGTAGCCCTGGATCCCATAATCGCCGCCCATGAATGTCAGGGGGCCCAGCGTGGGGGCTGCGCAGAACATACTGAGGGTCACTTGTTCCTCTGTCAGCGGGTAGCTCAGGTTCTCGCGGCGAACAAGCTCTGCGGCAAATTCCTCTGCGCCGGAGGTTTCTTCTACAGAAATAGGAGCTTCTGCCGGATCCTCCTCCGCATCCGGAGCCGTTTCTTCCACAGGGGCGTTCCCCCCGGAAGCAGCGCTGCCAACAGAAGCGGCAGAACTTCCAGCAGCCGCACCTTCACAGCCTGTCAAAAGCACAAACAGCAGCGCCATAAGCAAACATAACTTTTTCATAATGATCTCCCTTCATCAGGTGTTTTCCATCAGATTCTGTCCGGCTTTCGGCTTTTCCTCTTTACAGCAGAGACGTCCATTGTTATAATTGAAAAAACCGTTTCGACCGGACCATCTGATAAATTCATCTTACCACATGGCCTGCGGCGAAACTAATGCCAAATACTTTGCTGATTCATAACAATTTTGTTATGAATGGAGGAATTATGGAACTGCGTCAATTACGTTACTTTTGCGAGGCTGCAAAATGTGAGCATTTCTCCAGTGCGGCAGATGCCCTGTTTGTATCTCAGCCAGCGCTGAGCCGCACTATAAAGAATCTGGAAGAGGAACTGAACGTCCCCTTGTTTGAACCGAAGGGACGCGGTGTGCAGCTGACACCCTATGGGAAATATTTCCACGAGGTCGCGCAGCAGGCCCTGGAAAGTCTGGACGATGCCAGCAGGAAACTGCTGCGTTTGAGCACTTCCTCATCGATTACCATCTCCATTATCAATGAGATTCCGGAGCTGTTCTCACATCTGCTGCGCGCTTTTTTCAAAGACCACCCGGATATTCCTGTGCTGGAATCGCCTATGCGCGATGGTGCGCTGAATTTCTTCGAATCCTCCCCGGGGGCATTTTTACTGTCCTACCATCCCTACAACAGCAGAACCATCCATAGTAAACAGTTGATGCAGGATGCGTTTGTCCTGTTGACCCCGCCGGATCACCTCCTTGCTGGACGTTCCTCGGTGGAGCTGGACCAACTGCATTCGTTTCCGCATGTAGGCCACTCCACGATCAAGCTGCCCCGCCTGATTGAAAAGAAGCTCGCGCACCCCAAATATCTGGTCAGCGACCTCCTTTCCGTAGCACGGCTGGTCTCCCAGGGCTACGGTGTTTCTGTGATTCCCGCCAGCAGTTGGTTTTTGCTGCAGCCAGACCTGGATACCTTTTTTCCGGCAGAGACCAGGCCCAAAAGCATTCCCATTGTTTGCCCCGGCCAAACTGCCACCATTTATATCTCCTACCCTATGAAACCGGAATACCTGCCCCACGAGCAGATATTTCTTTCTTTCTGCGATGATTTTTTTTCCAATCTCCAAAAGCAGTTGGAGATTTTTAAGCAAACCAAGTTTATTCAGCCATTCTGAGGTATGGCATACAGTATATATAATACAAATGATTCTCTACCGTGTAGTAGGCCACGTTATTGAACCTACTCCCCCACCCGAAGGCGGCGCCCTCAAATGCATTGCATCAGGAAAGCCTTTCTCAAACAGATTTGGCCCCGAAACCGCAGGTAGCGGTTTCGGGGCCTTGTATGGGTATGGAAAGGATGCTATTTGGCGTAGGCGTCATAAGCCGCCTGTTCGAGCTGGATGCACTCAGCAATCCCCATCTGTTCCAGACTGGCCAGATAGGTGTCCCACTCGGTTTCAATGTCCATATCACCCATGATGAACTTGGGGATGCAGGTGTCAGCATAGGTGGTAATATCTGCGGCCAGAGAAGCCAGGGTCTCATTGGAGGCAGCGTCCAGGGTCACACCGTCGGAAATGATGTAGGCACCATCATTGGAAGCGGTCCAGACCTGGGCTGCATCGATTTGAAGCTGGGAGGAATAGTCTGTCAGGCGGCTGCGAAGGTAAACTCCTGCAAAGCTACCGTAGGGACAGTACATCCGCAGGAAGGAGGACACGTCCACACCATACTCGTTGTTCAGAACAAAGTCTTCCAGCACGACCTTGTCCCCTTCCAGATGGTATGCATCACCTTCTGGGCCGTAGTTGTACATCCGGATTCCATCTTCTGTATACCAGTAGTTCATCCAGGATATTGCCAGAGGTACGTTATCGCAATTGGTGGAAACGCAGATATCCGAATCCGTGATAACATACTCCACAGCCGTGCAGTGATTGGTGTCGCCGCTGACGGTAACCTCAGGAATGGGCAGAGAGACAAAATTTTGTTCCGCTGCGTTTGCCTCGTAGTCGTCAATGCCCTCCAGCATGGTGGCCCAGACGGCGATCTCGCCGTTATAGATCATCTGGTTCTGGGCATTGCCGTGGGGATCATAGAAGGTGGTAGCAAAGTCCCGGTAAATCAGGCCCTCCTGATACCACTGCTTCATGGTTCTCAGGTACTCCCGGAAGTTGTCCTCATTCAGCGGGGTCTTGATCTGGCCGTCCACCACATAGAATGACATATCTCCGCCGCCCACGTTGTACTTGCGAATGTCAAAACCGGACGCAAAGTCATTTGCGGTGCTGGTCATAAAGACCGGGGTCTCAGCACCGAACTGGCTCTTGGCCGCCAGCAGATACTCATGGAGGCTGTCTATATCTGTGATTTCCATACCCAGCTGCTCAACCCAGTCGCCCCGGACGAGGCCACCATTCTTAATGCCAGGCGTATCGTAGGTTGTGATAAACTTCAGCACCTGGCCCTCTACGGTATAGGCGCTCTCCCGCAGTTGCGGATCCGACTCCAGCATGGTGTAGTAGTCCGGAGCATTCTCCTCCAGATAGGGCGTCAGATCCACGATCACGCCCTCCTCATAGGCTGCTGAGACGCCGCCCACATAGCTGCTGTTTACATTAATAAGCAGGTCTGCGTAGTCACCAGCAGCTATGTAGATGTTGTAATTGCTCATGTAGGACTCAAAGGATACCGCCTCAAAGTCGATATGAACATTGGTCAGTTCCTCCAGTTCGTTGAAGCAGTCAAAATCGCTCCACTCCATGGACACGCTGGACAGAGGCCCCATGAAATTGCAGGCGGTGCAGTAAAGAGACAGCGTCTCAGGCTCCTCACACAGCGGATAAGTGATCTCCGGCAGCAGTTCAGGCTCAGGCTCCAGAACACTCCCCGACTCCTCCACGGAGACCGGCTCCGGCGCAGGTGCTTCTTCAAGCGCAGGCTCCTCCGGCGGCGCTTCCACCGCAGAAACTGCGGATGGCTCTGAGACGGCAGAAGCGGCGTCGTTTTGAGAGCCGCATCCTCCAAGCAGCGTCAGCAGCATGCACAGGGCCAAAAGGATAGCTATTGGGTAACTTTTTTTCATTTCAAGACCTCCTTGAATTGTAGATTATACAGGAACAACTGCATATTTTTATCTTATCCACCGGAGTCCGCGGTGTGAAGGGCTGAAATTTGACCCGGGGGCTGATATTTGACCCCTCC
>ERZ773103.2751-NODE-2751-length-15610-cov-7.043780_pt1 | contig 15610 bp, 7 predicted proteins | sample MGYA00511118_ERZ773103 | MGnify/ENA primary metagenome ERZ773103 (study PRJEB29015, sample SAMEA2737821) | human gut metagenome | biome: human gut; feature: human-associated habitat; material: faeces | place: China | collected 2012 ... | reverse complement strand
CCACTTAGGTATTACCTTAACCCATTTTCATGGTTTCGGTCCTACTTCTAAGTCGCTATCTTGATGGGGATTACGTTTCCCCATACCCTCGTTTAGCACCCAAGGTGCGTATCTGGCTTCCACAGTAAATGTGGTCGCAACACTGAATCTTTATCAGACGGGACAGCCGATATTTCAGTGGATTTTAAAAATATCTATTAATGTTGAGAAAGGGATACTATGACTGTAAGGAATAAGCAAAATCACTTAAAATATAAAAATGTTATCACCATCAAACTTACAGATATTGAATTAAATATTGTAAATCGTACTGCATCTATGGCTGGATTATCACGATCAGAATATATTCGACAGTTAATCCTAAATGGAACCGTTCCTGTTACATATGAGATCGTTGCAGACATGGACGATTTGAAAAAGCTTGTTAGCGAATATGGAAAAATCGGCTCCAATCTGAATCAGATAGCAAAATATTTTAATACCGGCGGTATGCGCGCTCTTTCTATTGAAGATGAAATCCACCAGTGTATTGCAGATCTTTTCAAATTAAGGAAAAAAGTTTTGGAAATGGCAGGTGATACAAATGGCGGTTCTTAAACATATCAAAAGCAGAAATGCGAATTATTCAGATGCGATAGATTATCTGCTTTTTCAGCATGATGAAAATACTGGGAAAAAGATCCTTGATGAATCCGGCAGACCAATCCTCCGGGAAGCATATTACATCGATGGTCTTTTATGTACCCCAGAATCTTTTGACAAGGAATGTGAGATCACCAACAAGATCTTTCGTAAAAATCAAAAAGCTTCTGATATTAAAAGCCATCATTACATTATAAGTTACGATCCTACTGATGTGGAAGAATGTGGTCTGACAGGCGAAAAAGCACAAGCCCTCAGTCTGGCTCTTGCGAAGAAAATATTTCCGGGATACCAGGCTCTTGTCGTCACACATACAGACGGACACAACAATTCTGGGAATATTCATACTCATATCGTTATCAACAGCGTGCGGAAATATACGGCAGAAAGATCTCCCTATATGTCACAGCCCCACGATCATGAAGCTGGATATAAGCATAGAGCCACCGATAAATTCACCAAATATTTCAAAAAGGAAATTATGGATATGTGCCAAGAACATGGATTGCACCAGATAGACCTGCTCTCCCCGGCTGAGAAAAAAATCACAGATAAAGAATACCGGTTGCAGAAATCCGGTCAGAAAAAACTTGATAAGATAAATCAGGAAATTATTGATTCTGGATTAAAACCAGCATCTGAAAAATTTCAAACACAGAAACAATATCTCAGAGATGCCATTGATGAATGTGCCCCTGTCTGTAAAAATTTTGAAGAATTTCAGTCTGTACTTTTTGAAAAATACCAGATATCTGTTACTGATCACCGGGGCCGTTACAGTTACCTGCACCCAGAACGTAATAAACGGATTACTGAGCGTACGCTCGGAACACGATACGGAAAAGAACACTTGAAACAGGTATTTCTTCAAAAAGACCCGCTGTCTATTATTTTTGTAAAATCACATTTGCGCCTGGTTGTAGATCTGCAAGCAAATATAAAAGCAATGCAGAATCCAGCTTATGCAAATAAAGTAAAAATCACAAATTTAAAACAGATGGCAAATACGATCATCTATCTGCAAAAACATGACATAGACAACAGGACTTCCCTTGAATCTGCTTATGCTGCTTCCTTTATGCAACAGCAAAAAGCACAGGATCAGGTCACGAATCTATCCTTACAGATAAAAGATCTAAACAAACAAATTCGTTATACCGGGCAGTATCTGACCTACAAAAAAGTATACGCTACCTTTTTAAATTCCAAAAACAAAGGACTTTACCGAAAAAATCATACTTCCGAAATCCAGGCATATGAGTTTGCCAGAGATTGGTTAAACCAGAATTTATCAGGAAATACCATACCTTCCCTTAAGAAATTATATGAGAAAAAATCCAGTCTGCAAATTTCTTTAGATGCCTACAAAGATATACTCTCTGATTGTAAAAGTCAGGTACTTGAACTGGATATTGTCCGGCACAATGTAGATTCTATTTTGCAGCATCAAATGCCAAGTTATCTCAAAAGCCACAATACTGAATTATAGAATTCACATCAATTACTTTGAAGTATAAAAAAGGATATCAATCAATTTTTATGCTTACATAATTTCGATAGATATCCTTCTTAAAAATCATCTTCTATACCTTTTATTCACACAAAGAATCGCTAAAACTGAAGCTACCATTATACCTCCCCATAAAAAAACCTGATTAGTATCACCAGTCTTTACACGATGGATCAGTTGCACAACCGGGTTTTCTATACTGGTCGTTCCTTCCTGTTGCTCCTTGGTATGATTCAGTGTCTGTCCCGGTTCATCCGTCGTTGTATCATTTGGTATCGGCTCTGGTTCTGGTTCTGGATCTGGTCCGACCGGATGACCTTCATGGGAGATCCATTCTGCCTTTGGTTCCACATCTACATCATATTCAAACTTACCACTGATTTCTGACGGGATTCGTACTAAAAATGGTTCTGAATCAAATACATCCACACCTTCCGTAACATCCCCTATTTCAGCTAACAGATACATTCCTTCTGCAAGATCAAGGAAATGTGTATGTCCGTTACTGTCTGTCGTATGGATAATTCCTGTTATATTGTGATCTTTTGCATATTGGAACAGTTGTTTTGCCTGCTTCTCTCTGGCTTCGGAACTGGTATCATCCAGGGAAACACCACACTTGGCAAACTCATCTCGCCAGACCATCATTCCGTTATCCATATATTGAATCGGAAATATTTCAAATTTCGCCCCTGAAAGAAGTACATCATCAATATCGTCAGTCCTTCCTTTAAAATCAATTTCAATATTTCCTGTTCTAGGTGCTGCAAAGCATTCATCACTTTGCAAAATCAGCATACAGCAGACCAGCAAAAAGATAACTACCAAAACTGTATTAAACTTTTTTGTTCTAGTTCTCATTTTCACGTTATTTCGCTCTCCTTTGCTTTCTGCTTTTTGCATTATAAACGATTGCTCCAATCAAAATGATAAAAATAATAATCAATGTGATAATCAAGACTTTTGCGATCATGGATAATTTTGGTCTGATGTTTCCATCTGGCTCTTTCGCGGTTGCCTCCTCATATGGGATTCGATGTCCTCTTACCAAAAGCCTGTGTGTATTGATAGCAAACGGTGTGCAGGTAACCAACGTTGCATAATCTTCCCCTGACACAATGGATAACTCTTCTGTATCCTGTGGAAGCACCGTTAAAATCTGATCTACTTCATAAGCCAATGTTTCATCCAAGACTTTGATATAAAAAATATCCCCCATCTCCATCTTATCCAGATTCGTAAATAATGTTTTATCCGGCAAGCCCCTGTGGCCGGTCAATACCGTATGGGTGCTCTCCCCACCGACCGGAAGGGATGTTCCCTGAAAATGTCCTACGCCAGCCTGCAAAACGGATTCTGACGTACCATGATAAATTGGCAGTTCCAGATTAATCTTTGGGATTTTCAGATATCCCATCATACCGGAACCATTGACGTTCAATAAACTTTCATACCGTTCATCAATTTCTGGTTCTGTCTGTGAAAAAGGATCGATCAAGTCAATATTTCCAAGCATCTCCTGATTATAGGCTCTTGCATCTTCCAACATCTGCTCTTTTTCTGCTTTGCTTAACTTTACGCTGGCTTCATCATAATCAGAAATAACTTTAGAGCCATTCTTCTCATTTAAATAACTGCTATAAGTCGGATATAACAATACGGCGCATGCAACCAAAAGCACGATCAGTCGAATAATATCCTTGACAGTGATCTTTCTTTTTCTCTTACCTTTCATTGCATCCTCCCTGTTGTCATATCCGGAACCGCGGCTATTCCACACTGGGAATAACCGCTTGTTCCAAATACTTTTCTGTATGAAAAAATCAATTACAGATTTGCTTTTCTTTTATCACGCATAAAGCTTACAACTACTCCAAATACAAGGATTGCTGCAACAATACCAAATGCGATTGCTCCTCTGCCACCAGTTGACGGAAGAAGGGAACCAGTACTGTTTTCAATGTCGATGATTTTATCTTCTTCTTCTGTATCCACACCCTGTTTATTTGGAGTTGAAACAGTATAATCTGTATCACCTGTTTTTTTAATTGTTACTTTTACAGGTGCAGCCAGTTTATTATAGCCATCCGGAGCCTGAGTCTCTTCCAGATAATAAACACCCGCTTTTAAACCATTGATATGTAAATTGTAATCCTTTTCGTCAATACCAGATCCTACTGTAATAACATCTGTGATCGCATCTGTGGCATTCTGATCCTCCGCATAGGTATATTTACCATTTGCATCTGTATCTTTTGTCACCTTAATAACATTTGTTTTATCAATAGTTCCATCTTCATTTGCACCATATAATGTAAAGTGTGCATCTGCTAACATTGTACTATGAGTATCGGTTTTCTTAACATCTAATGGATAAGTAGGTGTAACAACTTCATGAGGTTTTGTTGTTCCTGTTTTCTCATCTCCAGGATTATTACTATACTCTAATGAAGCGCTATTTTTTGTTTCAACAACAGCATCTTTATTTACAGTTGCCTGATATGTTACTTCAATTTCCTGTCCTGCAGTAGCTGCCTGTACTTTTTGGGATAAGTCAAGAAGCATTGTTCTTGTTGCAGTATCAGAAACATTTCCATCACTGCCAACAAAATCTGCTGTTGTTACATCTGCGACTTCTGTTCCATTAATTTTAACGCTTACTTTTACTTTTGTTCCATTATCATTGGTTACAAAATCAAGGCCATCTGTTAATGTATCGTGAATTTTATATACATAATTATCATAGCCTGTCATATCCGGAACAGTTCCTTTGATTGTATATGTTACAGTCTGTCCTACATGAACTGTCTCAGCATCTTTATCTGCTGTTTTTGTGATATCCGGTGCTTCTGATTTCAAAGCGACCGCATTATGTGTTGCATCCACAGTTAATAAAGAAGCCTGAATGCTGTTTACGCTTCCTACACATACTAAATAATAACCATACTCTAATCCTGTAAACTGATAGTCTGTTTTTGTCTCATCTATAATTTTTCCAGAATCTTTTGTTGCAGCTACTTTATTTTTTAAAGCATACTTTCTAAAAGCATTAGCGAAATTCTGTACTTCTTTAGCATTATCAGATCCAAGACTACTTACAGCATTTTCAATTTCTTCATCGGTAGAATCTTCAGTGATTTTATCATTATTCAATGCAGACACGATTGCTTTTTTATATCCATCAGTTGTATTCACAGTGTATGCATAATGAGCATTTTCATCGGAACCAGACTCTGTTACATCAAATAATTTGTACAGATAAATAGTCTGATCTTTCAGTGTCTGTGCTGGTGTCGTTCCTGATTTCACACTAACTGTAAGTGTTCCTTTTCCAGTAGTTGTTTTTCCTTCGTCGGCAAATGCCGTTACTGCCATTGCCAGTGTCATGACTGCTGCCAGTAATACTGCCATGATTTTTTTCATCTTTTTCATAGCTTTCTCCTTCTTTCTTTCGAAAATAACGTTTTTATAGCTGTTCTGCTTTTTTGTTTTCCTTACACTTCTTCATTCGCATTGCAAGATAAACTCCAAAAAGCAGGATACCTATCAAGTAAATAAAGTATCTACCATTTCCACCTGTATCTGGCAGAATGGAAAAATGTCTGTTGGCTATCGTAAACGTAAATCCATCATCCGATGTAGTTATCGTTGTTGCATAACCATCTACCTTTGCTTCCGTAATGGAATAGGTATAATAGTGAACGGTTCCATCATCATCGGCCTTATATGCCGGTAATCCACTGATCACTTCCTTCCAAGTTGTATTATCTACGGAACCATTTATAGTGTAACTCTCGTACCCAGAAACTGGTTCTGTCTGTTCCTGGTTGTTACTGTCTGTCCAGGTACGAGATATTGTTACCGTTATGTTGTCTGGTCTTAGCTTACTTGCATTGTTCAAGTCCTTCCAGACTTTGTTAATGGTCAGGTTCACCAGTTTATCGCATGGATCCTGTGACTCTGACGGTTCTGGTGTATCACTTCCACCTGAATTTAGGTAAGTCTGTGTATCTGCCATCAAGACCGCTTTTGCAGAAGATTCATAGGCATCCAGTGAAGCCGTCTGTGTTCCAGTATCACTCTCCAACTTTGCATCTTTTAATGTGTCATAACTTTCCACCTGTTGCATATGTGCAATGGAGAAAATACTCCATCCACTGGATATATCTTTTTCAAAGCTGCTGTTCAGAATCGCCGCATTTTTCTTGATTTCATCCAACGCTGCATCTGCTTTTCGATAAATACGGTAGATATTGTTTTCGCCTTCCACATTTTTCTTTGTATTAAAACCGTATACTGAACTAAGGTCACTCTTACCACTGAACGGTCCAACCAGATCAGAAGTTCCGCGAACCACATCGCAATAATACATGTTGTTATCCTGCAATAGTCCTTCATCGTTATAACCGACAAATCCGCCACTCCGTCCTGATTTTCCGGTACCATCCGCATCATTAGAAGCTCCTCCAGCATACACATCATAGCCGTTGGCAATTCCAAACACCTTACTGTCTGTAATCTTTGTACGGTTTGCCTTAATCAGACTGATGCTGATTGTTGATTCCGTATCACTATCTGATCCAATGATGCCATCACTGTTACATGGCAGTTTAATCGTGGAATCACCAATCGTAATGATTGCAAAATCTGTTTCATCCGGATTTGTATCCGATTTTTTTGCCAGTGCAACGGAAATATCTAATCCCAAAAGATTTACATGTAATAAATTTCCATCGTACAGAGCCTGGATTTTAATGATACCAAGATTAATATTCAATAAATTAGATTCCTGGATCTTATCCAGATACAAGGCTTTTACCAACTGATTTAAAATAGTGACAAGTGCCTTCACAACAGTGGAATCCAATTTGATATCTGCCAGATATTCAAAACTTGTCCTGCCGACAAAGCCACCTGCTGTTCCCTGAGAAGCAACCTGCTTCAATCCGGCTTTCTGATCGGTTTCATCCCCAGCACTGCAGCCTGACATTCTTGCCAGATTTGCATATCCGATAAATCCTCCGGAAATCGGTTCTTCGCCGCCGGCACTTGCTACTGTATAGCCACCCATAATACCGGATACACTGCTGTCGTCCACATGGGAACCGAACACATCCAGGACACCAAGGGCACCTCCAAGCAGTTGTCCCATATTGTCACCAAGCACATCCAACTTGCTCACATCAACGACTCCGCTCTTTCCGGAATATCCGATAAATCCTCCTGTACTGTTTAATCCAGTCACATCACTTAAATCACTTACGGTACTGCCTTTTACAGAACTGTTTAATAACGCTCCGCCAAATCCACCTGCATTTCCACTGTATGTTACATGATCATTCTGACCGGATTTCGTTGCAGTATTTGCCTTAACACTTATTCCGGCATCCTTACTTCCACTGACTGATCCGTAATATACATAACTTCTGAATGCATCCAGTACATCGATCTGACCAAGCTTTAACAAATATCTCAAGATAGATGTCTCATTTCCTGCCGATACCTGAACCCCGGCATCCACATCCGCAATGCCAAAGCATCCTCCGGCATATTCACCACCTATAACGGACCGGATTCCAGATGCTGAGATTCCTGCCTCTTTAGTATCTTTCTTTCCAAGCACTGTTCCGGAAAGGCTTCCTGCAAATCCGCCTGCCGCCGTTGCATAGGCGGTATTATTTGTTCCGTTATCGTAAGCTCCATTAACGATAATGCCCCAGTCATCCCAAGAAGAGACATCCGCATACCGTATCGTTGCAACTGTCGCATCCAGGACTTTGATCATATCTGCCGGTGCTTTGATTAGACTGTTTAGCAACTTGCTTAATAAATCTTCCCCGGCAGTAGTATTCACTGATGCCACACTACCCGGTTTCGCATTTCCAACAAAGCCGCCTACATAATTTGTTCCATCTACACGCCGTAGCTTTATAATCTGACAGGCATCCGTTTCATTTCCCCAGATCTGACCTCCGATCATGCGACCAATATAGCCGCCAGCATAACCACAGGTTCCCCTGGAATCCGTTCCATTGGACTGTACAGATAACCCACTCTGATATCCTTCTACGGAGGACTGTTTGATTACCGGAACGAATACATCCAGAACATTTAACATCTGTCCCAACTCCAGGTTTAATCCAAGGATGCTGACTGTTCCAAGATTAGCAGCCCCACCATTGACCATTTCTCCGGCAAATCCTCCGGCACATCGAAGTGCCCTGACTGCTTTCGTCTGATATGCCTGACCATTGGTGATTGTTCCGGTATGCATAGAACCAACATAACCGCCTGCTGCTCCACCTTCCGCTATGGTTGTTTTATCCTTATATTGGCTTCTTCCTGCCACGACTGTATAGCCGTATTCATATTTTCCAAGGATTGCATCTAATGCATCCTGACTATTTACCGTTCCTTTTTTCGCTAAATCACTTCCATAACCGCCATATTTTCCAACGTACTGTACCCAGGAATTCCAGGACTGATAATCCATCTTGGCAAGCGGTCCATACACCGCCGTATTTTCTTCTGTCGGATATACAATACTTAAAGCTCCTAAAAGATTATCCGCTTTTACCAGTCCCCATAATAAGGAAAGACTTCCGGCACTTGCCGTATCTGCTGCCTCCATCAATCCGGTAAATCCTCCGGCAATTTCTGCTCCGTAAACGGATCGGATACGGACTGCTTCACAGATACTTGTCGGTCCGGTATAATCCTGCCCTTTCCATTTCTTTGTATTATTACCCCAGATATGTCCGCCTTCGTTATGTCCTACATAACCACCAGCCAGACCTCTCTGCAATTCTGTTGTCGATACTGCTTCTGCCCGGACTGCTCCGCCACATGGAATGCAGGTGGTAGAACTGTTTCGGATTGTCGGCACAAAATCCTGTGCAACCGATGCCAATGTATCTTTTACACTGACCAATCCATCCAGAATGCTTGCATCTCCAAGGACACTCGCCACATTTCCAGGTTCCAGATCTCCTACATAGCCTCCTGCTGTAATCTGTCCTACTACATAGGAAAAATTATAAGCATTGGAATCCTGGATGTGTCCCCCGGATATTTTTCCGGCAAATCCTCCGGCATCTCCAAGAACATCATCTGCCGTTGCATCCGATTCTGTATTTTTAAAGGATGCCTTTACTGCAAATCCACCTGTGTTTCCGGTTACATTGGAATGTTCTACCGTAGATACCACTACATTTAAAGCATCCAACACGTCATTGATTCCGATTGCTGTTCCAAGAACACTCAATCCTTTTCCGACAGATGCCGCCGAACCGATATCCATATAGCCAATATAGCCGCCTGCATATCTTGCTCCTGTCACAGCATACGTACTCTGTTTTGTATCAAAGTAACTGGAACCATCCGTTGTCTCTAAATCTTTTGGTGCCTCTACCTTTGTATGCTTCAGATTCGACACATCACAATTACTTATCTGAACACCACTGCCATACCCGATATAGCCACCGGCACTTCCAGAATTACTATCATCCGATCGAACCGCATCTGCAGAAACTCTAAATCCATCCTCCGATTTGACTCCGGCATAGGAAATTTCCGGAATGTATGCATTGATCAGATTAAGCAGTTCGCCAATATTGATGTTCAGTCCATTGATGCTTCCAAGAATACTGATTCCTTTTCCCGCATCTGCTAGGGCTCCCGAATATACATTTCCACCAAACCCTCCGGCATAGGATTGTCCGTTGACATAATCCAGATTATAAACAGCGTAATAATTACCTTCTCCTGCAGCCTGATTATCGACGGTTCCACTCTGGAAATCTCCAGCAAATCCTCCGGCAATATCTGCAGCTACGCCACCACCAGTTACATAGGTAACAGTGCATTCTGTATAAGAAGGAATCAGGTATTTCACTGCATTTACTAATCCATTTGCTTCAATCAGTGCTTTTACAGATGTCTCATCACCGACTTCAGCAAGTCCGCCAGTCTTTGAAATACCAACAAATCCTCCGGCAGAACCACCGTTCTCTGTCGCAGTTACTGATTTCAATGCCTGAACCTGACAGTTTTCAATTTTTGTGCTGTTGCTACGGGCAGCAAATCCGGATGCAGCATATTCAACGGTTGAATTATCGCTCCTGCTTCCAGTCGCTTCAACACTGAATCCGTCCGCAATTCCGCTAACTGTTGCATCTGTCACTTTAACTTCTACCGCCTGTCCCAGGGACAAAAGGTTGCTGAGCTTCAATACATAATTCAGACCCAGAAGGTTTACAGTTAAGCCACCATCTGTACCAGCCAGATCACCAGGACCAGCTAGGCCGATGAATCCGCCTGCCATATTGTTTCCTTTGACTTCTGCAAGATTCGAAACCGAAGTATTTGCAATGCTTCCTCCGATGGCTTCTCCGATTGCACCACCGATCCGCTCTCCGCTTCCAGAAATTTCTAATCCATTTTCTGCTCCATTCAGTGTTACTTCATCCACCGTAAATGCAAGATAAGAAGCCACACCTAAGGTTGTATTTAACAGACCTGCTACACTTGCCGTTCCAATAGAACCAGCAATACCACCCACACAGTCTTTTCCGCGGATAGATAGGGCACCCTGCAGCGAAGTTGTCTTTGCCTCTATATTTATGGTATATATACCGTTCTTCCAATAGGATACTTTTTTCAGATAATCTGCACTGGAAGCAGTAATATAGGCTCCATCGCCTCTTCCTGTAATTCCACCTACATAATCTACTCCCTCCAGTTTTAAAGGTGCATTTATCTGGCATCCTAAAATATAGGAAGGATTAACACCAGCCAGGGATAACAGTGAGGTCGTTGCCCCCGGATTACTACTGAGCAGTTTTACGACCAGGTCAACCACACCACCAAGCAGATTGTCCTTTGTATCTCCTTTTCCAAGGTTTGCTCCCCATCCAAGTGTCGCAATTCCGGCAAATCCTCCGGCATTATTACCACTTGCAGTAATATCAAATTGCTTTGCTACTGCCACTGTATCATTTACAGCACTGGTATTTGCCATTGCTCCTGCAAAACCGCCAACATAAATAGTTCCCGTAACTGTGATATTCTCTCCAGATAAAGAACAATCATAGAGTAAGCTTTCTGGATTCATGCCCGGCAGTTTCGTTTCAATATCCAAGGCTCCGGAAAGAGTTCCTTCTATAACGTCATCCCTTGCCAGCCCTACAAATCCACCTGCATACTCCTTTGCCACAACACTATAATTACTGTCTGTAATATGACAGTTATCCACAATGGCTCCAATCTGTTGTCCGATTAGGCCACCGACATAGTCTTTTGCTTCTGTTCCAATTTCACCAGATAATCCTGATATCGTACAGTTCTCAATTTTTGCATTGATATAAGATGTTGGAATCAGTTTATCCACCGGAATTGCATTTCCAAGCAGGATTGTGATCAGATCACCAAGTCCGAGTCCTGGGATTACATTTAAAATATTTGCAAGAACCGTTGCTGTACCACCCAGTGCTTTTGATAATCCATCATACTGTGTCTTACCTGAAACATACCCAACCAGACCACCGGTATCATCATTCTGACTATATACTGATACTGTACCAGTCAGCTCGCATCCAGAAATTTCTACCTGACCTATAACACGACCTGCAAGGGCACCTGTTGCTAATGCAGACGGATCATCCTTTCTGGCATTTAAGACATTCGATAATGTTTCTTTCAATCCGGCATTAACTGAACCAAATGTGAGCAGCCACGTTAAACCGTCAAGTAATGCACCCAATGTATATCCAAGCGTCGTAGTTAATCCACTAACCAACGTCTGGTTAAACTTTGTCTTTGTCGATTGGTTATCTACGGTAATATTTTCAAATTTTAAATTTGAAACTTTTACAAGTCCTTTGCTGATACCAATGTCATCTGTACTGGATTCATCGGAAATCGTTGCAAAAAATCCGACTCCCATCTGTTCCCCAACATCCAGTTCCCCAGTCTGTGTCACCGTAACGTTGGAAATCACAGGTTTCTCTGTTTCAGTGATTGCGCTACCATCTTCATTCCAAAGTTTTTCGTCTGCTTTCGCTTTAGCACCGATCAATGTTCCCTGGAACATTAATGGTGTCCAGTTCTCACTGGATAAATCAATATCCCGGAAAATAATATAATTTGCATTTGTGCTATACGTCTGATTTGCAGCTTTGTCGATATCCAGATTCGGATCAATTTCTCCGGTTGTCTGATTTACACCACATCTGCCAACACTGTAAGCGTAAAGTGTCTCATTTGCTTTATCACTCAGTTTTTTATCTGCTTCATGGATTCCTTTTTCACCAAATGTATAGTCCGCTGTTCCATTCTGTGTCTCCTTCAGATCGGCATCCCCGCCATAAAGCATGATTGGATTTCCATCACTGTCATGATCAACCGTCCACTTGGCATTATGATGAATTGCCTGATAAACGGCTCCATATACTTTATCGCCGGAACCAATATTCCTAAGCTGTTCCTCATTTCCAATCAAGATATAGGTTTTATCCCCAATGGTCTTAACGACCTGTCCCTGGAAATCACGACCATCCACAGCCGTTCCATCCGAAGTTGTTCTTACCTGATCTGCAATAAGTTCCGGTTTTGCGGAATCAAATTTCTGTGATATCACGTAATGGTGTGATTTGCTATATGTAAGATATTCGCCACTTTCGCCATCCGGATAAATCATCTGTCCCATACCAAATTGCGGAGCATCATAATCTAAGGACATAACGGGTTCATTTTCCGAATCCTCCTGTGCCAAAACCATCAACTGATAAGGATTGTAAATATATATAGTATCCGAATCTTTATCGTAAAGAACAGGTGTTTCATCTTCAGTAACCGACTCTCCAGTAATTGCTCCGGTAAAGCTGTCTGCCACCGTCCAGATCTGACTATTATCCATCTCTATGTCGTTCATCAGAAGATACTGGGCATCTGCAGAATAGGTGAGTACCGTTCCTGCATTCTTTACTGCATCTCCAGTGCCAATGTTTCCATCTATATCCCCGGTATATACCTGATTTCCAGATCCAATCTGCTGTAACTGTTCGTAATTATAGATACAGATTTTTCCATTCTGGTAATAAGCTTCCAACTCATCGGTCGATACTGCATCCTCCGACTGGGTTACTTCCGGAAGTGTTTCTGTAGTTTCCCCCATATCCTGTTCAGACATATCATCGTTAAAAACAGCCTGCTCACTGCTTCCATATGCAGCATCCCGTCCACTGGAATCTTCTGCATCCACTATATTCTCTTGAGAAAGAAAGATTGCCATACATAAGATAACAGCGATCAATCGTTTGCTTATCTTTTTTCTCTGTTTCATATCAAAAGCCTCTTATCTATTGTCTAATCTGTGAAGTCTGTTCTATCAAATAATTTTGTCTATGCTTCTTTTCTCTTACCAACCCATTCCGGCTGCATGGCGGCAGCCAAAAAGCACTGTAATAACTGGTTAGAAAATGCGCCGCATTCCCCATTTACAATCATGCGGATTGCTTCCATCTCACTTAATGCACCTTTATACGGACGGGTGCTGATCAACGCGTCATATGCATCTACCAGCCCAACCACCTGTGCACACAACGGAATTTTCTCACCTTTTAAACCATCCGGATATCCTTTTCCATCATACCGTTCATGGTGTGACCGGCAGATGTCATAGCTATAATGATTCAGCGTTTCAGTCATAACCCCTTTTGGAAAACGCAATGTCATCTCTGCTCCAGTAAGCGGATGCTGCTTAACCACATCCATTTCCTCTTTTGTAAGCTTTCCATTCTTATTGAGAATTTCAATCGGCACCCGGATTTTCCCAATATCATGAATTGGTGCCAGATGGGATACATTCTTGATTTCTTCCTCTGTAATCCCATACTCCGGGAAACGCTGCTGCAACTGTCGGTACACCTGCTCAGTATAAAAACTGATGTCATCCTGATGCTCCACCTCTAACAGATTGTTATGATTTAATACTGCCACCAGCAAAGAAACCATTTCCCAATATTGCTTTTCCACATCTCGCTCCTGCTTCTGGATTTCTTCTTCCATAGTAATGATTGTATTCGGGATTACTTTTGCATTATGAAACGTAATCAGTGCAGTATGTTGATCTTGATCAATGTATTTCTTCATTTCCATCCACACGTAGGACTCTGCATCGATATCCTCTTTTCTCCGATAATGAATATCCTCCTCCACACAGTCATGTGGAATAGTATTCGTCAACTCCTGATAGGATAAAAATTCCTGTATTTTCTTCTGATCCGCTGTATGAACATATGTACTTATATAAGCATCTATAAATGCTTCATAACTGCCTGTACGTGCCACCTGCTCATAGATTTCCCTGCTATGAGAGTAAACACATTCATATGTCTTTTCATTCAAATCCACTTTCATGACCACATAAAACCGGCCAAAATATTCATCTCTTCCCTGATGAATAATATCTGAGATCATAATGTTCTCAAGCCGATTATTGCAGGTACTTTGCAGATCAAACAGAATTTTATGGATTTTACAGGTATCTGTCGCATTTCTGGAACAGTATCCGTCTTTTTCCAGGCATCGGTTGATTGTCATGGTTGACTCTGTACTGGAAATCACATCAAAAAGTGAAATATCATCTGTTTTTTTTATCAGACTATATCCGCCATGTGTTCCCTCCATAGCGGTAATAATCTGTGCTTTCTTTAATTGTCTTGTTACCTTCGGAATATAACTGATTGGGATTTGCAGTTCCTGTGCAAGCTCTGCTGCTGATGTCATCTGCTGTTTCTTAGCAAGATAACAAACAATCCTGATTGCATAATCCGTTGTAATGGTAAGCTGCATATACTCACCTTCTTTTTAACTAAACCAGAAATGGTATTAGTTCCTTCGAAAAAATAAACATTTATGTGTTTTCTTTTGTTCTTCTTACTTTTGGTTTCCTTCGACGTTGAAATTGATTATTTAAAAATGATCCATCAATTTCATCAAGATATGGGGAAGTTCTACTCTATCATCAGATATAAGACGTTTCTATTTTACATTTAATAATACCACAACATATAATAATGCGATGATGGGTTCTTATTTAATTTTTCTCATTGTCTGTACTTTCATAAGATGTTTTCTCATCTCTATGCATTTATCATAGCTTCTTTTTTTCTTTCATGTAATGTTCAAAAAAGGAAACTATTTTGTAAAATTATTGTAAAATGTGTTCCATTTCGTATTTTTTACCTACATTTACGCAAAGAAGCATATCTACAAAAAAAATAATTAATTTAAGAATAGATGTTCAATGAATTTAACATTTAATCAATTTATTTTATCTACAGTACAATTTGTCGAACTAAAAATAAGCATTCTACATACCAATCAGCCCATTTTATTGAATTTATAAAAAAGTGTCTTCGACACTTCAACTCCCCTGCCCCTCACTCATGAGGGGTA
>ERZ773103.2747-NODE-2747-length-15653-cov-6.776446_pt1 | contig 15653 bp, 9 predicted proteins | sample MGYA00511118_ERZ773103 | MGnify/ENA primary metagenome ERZ773103 (study PRJEB29015, sample SAMEA2737821) | human gut metagenome | biome: human gut; feature: human-associated habitat; material: faeces | place: China | collected 2012 ... | reverse complement strand
CAATGACTAATCTTGCACTTCTGTTGAAGGTTTTTCCTGAAATAAAGAATAAGATTGGAAAAATTGTATTTATGGGCGGCGCAGCAAAAGGCGGAAACATCACACCGGCAGCAGAATTCAACATTTATGCAGATCCGGAAGCTGCGAAGATCGTATTCGATTCCGGTATCCCACTGGTGATGTGCGGACTGGATGCTACCCTGAAATGCAATCTTACCAGAAACCAGATCATGAAATTATGCCAGTCCGGTGATCCGACAGCCAGAGCCTGTGGAGATATGGCTGGCTATGTACTTGAAAATTCTTCCAAATATCGCTGCGTGGCAAGTATTCACGATGCAGTACCGTTTATGTATCTCCTTCATCCGGAGTTCTTTAAGACAGAAAAAGTGCTCCTGGATGTGGATTGCTCCGATGGTGCCGGACGGGGTGCCACATTATGCGATTTCCGCTGGTGGCTTCACGATGAAGAAAAAATAAAAGATATGATTCTGACAGACGCAGATACAGAGCGCTTTCAGCAGGAGTTGTTCGAAGCGATTTATTCTGTTTCCGAGTGCAGAACCGGGAAATAACCGGGATCAGACCATGAAGCAGCTGCGTTCATAAGATATAGAGGAGCAGAACACAGTGCCTGCTCTTCATAAAGATATCTGTACACACTGTCAGATAAGAGGACAGAAAACCCATGAACTATATTGTATTTGACCTGGAATGGAACCAGAATCCGGACGGAAGAAGACATCCGGACAGCCGGCTTCCTTTTGAGATCATTGAGATCGGGGCAGTAAAATTAAATGAAAAAAGAGAGATCATCGACACCTTCCAGTGCCTGATCAAGCCCAAAGTGTACCACTGGATCCACGACAGCATCCATGAGGTGATCCATGTGGATTATCATGAGCTTGAGAATGGAATCCCGTTTCCAAGAGCTATCCGAAATTTTCTGGAATGGTGCGGAGAGGAGTACCGTTTTTTTACCTGGGGAAATCAGGATGTTATGGAACTTCAGCGGAATATGAAATATTATAATCTTCTGAAACTGATGCCCGGACCGGTACATTATTATGATGTGCAGAAGCTTTTCAGTGTGAAATTCGAAGATGGGATTGCCAGACGTTCTCTGGAATATGCCATTGACTATCTTAATCTTCCAAAGAACCGGGATTTTCACCGTGCACTGGCAGATGCCAGCTATACGGCAAGGATTCTTCTGGAGATTGACGAAGCCTGCATGATCCGTCATCCATCCTTGGATGTATACCAGAATCCGAAGTCAAAAGAGAAAGAAATCTATATTTTCTATACAGATCACGACAAGTTTGTGTCCAGGGAATTTGTATCAAAAGAGCGATTAATGAAAGACCGGAATATGATCAGTACGATATGTCCTGTTTGTAAATGTCCGGCAAAGCGAAAGATCCGCTGGTTCAGTACCAATAATTCCAAGGTATATTATTGTCTTGCGCTTTGCCATGAGCATGGCCCTGTTGCAGGAAAGATCCGTATCCGTAAAACAGACGAGGGAAAATATTTCGGAGTAAAAACCCTGAAAGTGAATGATACAGAAGCAGCGGATGAGATCCGTGAAAAGCATGAATCTCTCCGCCGCAAGAAACTTTTAAGAAGAGGTCTGGAGAAGCAGGTCTGATACGACATTCCGTTCGTACTGCATTCCCCAGCCAACCAGATGTTTATTATAGTAGTATTTGCTTTTCAGACGCAGCGGGCCGGCAGCATTCGAGAGAACGGCCTGGCGTTTGTTAAGTTTTGATTTCTTGATGCCTTTTGGCAAAGTTACATAAACTTTAGTCTTGTAATAAAACGGATAAGTATTTCCGTTATCTTTAAGGATATATTTGTCACATGGGAGTACCTTAAATGGGACTGGATTCATGGAAACTTTCATATCCACTTTTTCAAAATTTTCAAAACCATAATTAAAAAGTGAAGCAGTGTCGCTGTAGGCATTTGCAGCAGAAGTAGAATTCAGGATCACTGCAACCAGAGTCATGTTTCCGCGCTTGCAGTAGGTGACAAGAGTATTGCCGGAAGCATCTGTGTATCCTGTTTTTCCGCCAAGGACACCCTCGTAGTAGTATTCGCCGTTTTTGATCATCTTGTGGTGATTGAGAAGCTGGCGTGCTTCTGCGAATTTATTGGTGGCTGGGATTTCATAATATCGCCTGGTACAGAATTTACGGTAAAGCGGATTCAGCCAGGCGGATTTTGCAATTCTGGCCATGTCAGAAGCTGTGGTGTAATGGTTCTCATCCGGAAGGCCATTCGGATTGTTGAAGTGAGTGTTTTTACACCCAAAAAGCTTTGCACGCCAGTTCATAAGTTCTGTGAATTTTTTTACAGAGCCGGAAACCTGTTCTGCTACTGCTACAGACATCTCGTTTGCAGACTGGAGCATAACAGCCATCAGTGCCTGATTTCGTGTAAATTCTTCACCAGGAGCTGCATAAATACTGGAATCGCCGGCAGTTACACTGGTTGAAGCGTTCTCGGAAACAACGATGTTATCCTTGGAACTTAAATTCTCACATGCCAGAAGTGTTGTCATGATCTTGGTAATGCTTGCGGGATAAAGCCTAGTGTCAGCATTCTTGGAGTAAAGAACTGCTTCTGTATTTACATCCATAAGAACTGCCGCCTGTGCTTCGATATTTGGGCCGGTTGGCCAGCCGTCAATGGAGTCGGTATCAGCTGCCTGGTTGTAGTAACTGGAATGGGCAGGTGTGACCTGTGCAGCCTGTCCGCTCTGGCTGTCAGGAACTGGTGTTGCGGTGACAATAGGATCACCGTACTCATCATATCCATAAGCAGCAGCTGCACATGGCTGTGCGCCTGTAACCAGGATTCCCATGCAGAGGATTCCGGCAAAGATCCGGCGCAGAGATCGTTTTTTCGTAATACTCATTTTAATAGACCTTTCAATAATAGTTGTATTTTACCCGTGAGATTCTGTAGTAGTATACCACTTTCCTTCTGGAAAAACTACTTTCAGTCTGTGAAAATTCCATTAAGATAGAATGAACATACATATAATAAGAGGAAAACCGCTGAAATCCGGCAAAAACACTTGACATATGGAATTTCCCCAACCTATAATATACAGCGTATATGAAAAAGCGAAGACGGAGACAGTAAGTCATATGGAAAGCTTTCAGCGAACCGGGGAGGGTGAGAGCCCGGGGCGAGTAAGTATGATGGAATATCACTCCTGAGCTTCAGTTCTGAAGTTGTCCGGCGCAGCCGGGAAGAGTATCTGAGATACAGATAATGATCAAGTAAGAACTGACGGATTTCCTCCGTTACAGGGAACATATATCGGCAGATACAAAGAATTGTCCGCCATGAACAGACATGGAACAACAGCCCGCGCCATAACACAGAGCATAAGAACACAGCAGAAGACGCAGGGATCTGGACACAGGCCCGTATAATGTAACAGGTGGTACAGCGAATCAGACTTCGTCCTTTTACAGGATGGGGTCTTTTTTTATAAGTGCCCGAAGCATTGGCACGAACAGGTATCTGTGAAGAAACAATCCGCTGTGGCCTTACAGATGAGGCAGCAGCCAGTAATCAGACACAGGAGGTAAATATTGTGTATCGTAAAGTTGACACGAATCTGAATTTTGTTGACCGTGAAAAAGAAGTCGAGAAATTCTGGAAAGACAACAAGATTTTCGAAAAGAGTATGGACAGCCGTAAAGAGGGCGAGACATACACATTCTATGACGGACCGCCTACCGCAAATGGTAAGCCACATATCGGACACGTTCTGACACGAGTTATCAAGGATATGATCCCGAGATACCGTACAATGAAGGGGTACATGGTTCCGAGAAAAGCAGGATGGGATACTCACGGACTTCCGGTTGAGCTTGAGGTTGAGAAGAAGCTTGGCCTTGACGGCAAGGAGCAGATCGAGGAGTACGGAATGGAGCCGTTCATCCAGCAGTGTAAAGAGAGCGTATGGAAATACAAGGGAATGTGGGAGGATTTCTCCTCTACCGTTGGTTTCTGGGCTGACATGGAGCATCCGTATGTAACATACGACAACAATTTCATCGAGTCCGAGTGGTGGGCGCTGAAAGAGATCTGGGAAAAAGGTCTTCTTTATAAAGGATTTAAGATCGTTCCTTATTGCCCACGCTGCGGAACTCCTCTTTCCGCACAGGAGGTTTCTCAGGGCTACAAGACTGTTAAAGAGCGCTCTGCGATCGTGCGTTTCAAGGTTGTTGGTGAGGACGCATACTTCCTGGCATGGACAACAACACCGTGGACACTTCCATCCAACGTTGCACTTTGTGTAAACCCGGATGAGATCTACTGTAAGGTAAAAGCAGCAGACGGCTACACCTACTACATGGCAGAAGCACTTCTGGACAAGGTTCTCGGCAAGCTTGCAAAGGATGATGAGCCTGCATATGAGATCCTTGAGAAATATAAAGGAACAGACCTTGAGCGCAGAGAATATGAGCCGCTTTTTGCATGTACAGGAGAGGCAGCAGCAAAACAGCACAAAAAAGCTCATTTCGTAACCTGTGACAACTACGTTACCATGAGTGATGGTACCGGTATCGTTCATATCGCACCTGCATTTGGTGAGGATGACAGCCGTGTCGGACGTGAGTATGACCTTCCGTTCGTACAGTTCGTAGATGGACAGGGTAACATGACCAAAGAGACACCATACGCAGGTGTATTCGTAAAGAAAGCGGACCCGATGGTTCTCACAGACCTTGACAAAGAGGGCAAGCTTTTTGACGCACCGAAATTCGAGCATGATTATCCGCACTGCTGGAGATGTGACACACCGCTTATCTACTATGCACGTGAGTCCTGGTTCATCAAGATGACAGCAGTAAAGGATGATCTGATCCGTAACAATAATACTATCAACTGGATTCCGGAGAGCATCGGTAAGGGACGTTTCGGTGACTGGCTTGAGAACGTTCAGGACTGGGGTATTTCCAGAAACCGTTACTGGGGAACACCACTGAACATCTGGCAGTGTGAGTGCGGACATATGGAATCCGTGGGAAGCCGCCAGGATCTCTATGAGAAGAGTGGTGACGAGCGTGCGAAGACCATCGAGCTTCACCGCCCATACATTGACGACATCACCATGAAGTGTCCGGATTGCGGCAAGACCATGCATCGTGTACCGGAGGTTATTGACTGCTGGTTTGATTCCGGAGCAATGCCTTTTGCACAGCATCATTATCCATTTGAGAATAAAGACCTGTTTGAGCAGCAGTTCCCGGCAGACTTCATCTCCGAGGCTGTTGACCAGACAAGAGGATGGTTCTACTCTCTTCTTGCTGAGTCCACACTGCTTTTCAACAAGGCTCCGTATAAGAATGTAATCGTTCTGGGACATGTACAGGATGAGAACGGACAGAAGATGAGCAAGTCCAAGGGAAATGCAGTAGATCCGTTTGATGCACTGAACAAATACGGCGCAGATGCTATCCGCTGGTATTTCTACATCAACAGTGCTCCGTGGCTTCCGAACCGTTTCCACGGCAAGGCAGTTGTGGAAGGACAGAGAAAATTCATGAGCACTCTGTGGAACACCTATGCATTTTTTGTACTGTATGCTAACATTGACAATTTTGATGCAACTAAATATACTTTAAATTACGATAAGCTTCCGGTTATGGATAAATGGCTGCTCAGCAAGCTGAATACCATGGTAAAGACTGTCGATGAGGATCTTGGTTCCTACAAGATTCCGGAGGCTGCAAGAGCACTCCAGGAATTTGTTGACGATATGAGTAACTGGTATGTAAGAAGAAGCCGTGAGCGTTTCTGGGCAAAGGGCATGGAGCAGGATAAGATCAATGCTTACATGACACTTTACACAGCACTTGTTACAATCTGTAAGGCTGCTGCACCGATGATCCCATTCATGACAGAAGAAATCTACAGAAACATCGTTGTGAATGTAGATAAGAATGCGCCGGAAAGTATCCATTTCTGTGACTTCCCTGAAGTGAATGAAGAATGGATCGATACAAAGCTTGAAGAAGACATGGATCATGTTCTCCAGATCGTTGTACAGGGCCGTGCCTGCAGAAATACAGCCAACATCAAGAACAGACAGCCAATCGGCAAGATGTATGTCAAGGCTGCATTTGAACTGTCTGATTTCTACAAAGACATTATTGCAGATGAATTAAATGTCAAAGAAGTTGTCTTCACAGATGACGTCAGCGCATTTACATCTTACAGCTTTAAACCGCAGCTGCGTACAGTTGGTCCGAAATACGGCAAGAAACTGAATGCTATCAGACAGTATCTTGGCAGTGTTGACGGCAACGCAGCCATGAACGAACTGAAGACAACAGGCAAACTGACATTTGATGCAGATGGTGATCAGGTCGAACTTTTGGAAGAAGATCTGCTGATCGATGCCGCACAGATGCCGGGTTATGTTTCCGATACAGAATACGAGACAACCGTTGTCCTTGATACCAATCTGACACCTGAACTGGTAGAAGAAGGCTTTGTCCGTGAGATCATTTCCAAGATCCAGACCATGCGTAAAGAAGCCGGATTCGAAGTAATGGATCATATTCGTGTTTATTTTGCTCAAAATGATAAGATCAAAACTCTGGTTGACAGCAACAATGCCGAAATCAAAGATGAAGTATTGGCAAATGAAATCTGCTTTGATACAATCAAGGGGTATAATAAAGAATGGAATATCAACGGCGAAACCGTTGTGATCGGTGTAGAAAAGGAGAATGCCTGAATGAGTGATATAGCAGCAGTTGGTGAAAAGAGAGTATTCGAACCATTTGATAAAGAAGCATTTAAGAAGGAAATTCTGAACAATATCAAGTATTTGTTCAGAAAGACACCTGAAACAGCCAGCCAGCAGGAGATTTTCCAGGCGGTGGCTTATGCATCAAAGGATATGATCATTGATGAGTGGCTGAATGCCCACAAGGAATACGAGAAACAGGATGCCAAGACCGTTTATTATCTGTCTATGGAGTTCCTGATGGGCCGTGCCCTGGGCAACAATCTGATCAATCTCTGCTGTTATAAGGAAGTGGCGGAAGTCCTGCAGGAGATGGGACTGGATATCAATGTCGTGGAAGACCAGGAGCCGGATGCGGCTCTTGGCAATGGCGGCCTTGGTCGTCTGGCAGCCTGCTTCATTGAATCCCTGTCCACATTGAATTATCCGGCTTACGGCTGTACTATTCGTTATAAATACGGTATGTTCAAGCAGCAGATCGTGAACGGTGAGCAGGTAGAGATCCCGGATGACTGGCTCAAGAACGGCAATCCATTTGAGATTAAGCGTCCGGAATATTCTCAGGAGATCAAATTCGGCGGTTATGTCAGAATTGAATACAATGAGAAACTTGGGCGCAATGTGTATGTTCAGGACGGCTATCAGTCTGTCATGGCTGTGCCTTATGATCTGCCGGTTGTGGGATACAACAACGGTATTGTCAATTCCCTGAGAATCTGGGATGCAGAACCTCTTGTACAGTTCAATCTGGATTCCTTTGACAAGGGTGATTATCAGAAAGCGGTTGAGCAGGAGAATCTGGCCAAGAGTATTGTTGAAGTCCTTTACCCGAATGATAATCATTACAGCGGTAAGGAACTGCGTCTGAAACAGCAGTATTTCTTCGTATCAGCCAGCCTGCAGCAGGTGATCAAGAAGTTTAAGGCAACACATGATGACATCCATCAGCTGCCGGATAAGGTTGTTTTCCAGCTGAATGATACCCATCCGACGGTTACTGTGCCTGAATTGATGCGTATTTTGATCGATGAGGAGAATCTGGAATGGGATGATGCATGGGATATCACATCAAGATGCTGTGCTTATACGAACCACACCATCATGGCTGAAGCCCTTGAAAAATGGCCGGTTGACCTGTTTATGCGTCTGCTGCCGAGAGTTTATCAGATCGTGGAAGAGATTAACCGTCGTTTCCTGATCCAGGTTGAAGAGAAGTATCCGAACCAGTATGATAAGATCCGCAATATGGCGATCCTCTATGAAGGTCAGGTACGTATGGCAAATATGGCGATCATTGCAGGCTTCTCTGTCAATGGTGTAGCCAGACTGCATACACAGATCCTGGAAGAAAGAGAACTGCATGATTTCTATGAGATGATGCCTGAGAAGTTCAACAACAAGACAAACGGTATCACTCAGAGACGTTTCCTGCTTCATGCGAATCCGCTGCTGGCACAGTGGGTAACAGATAAGCTTGGTACAGACGAATGGATCACGAATCTGCCATTGCTGAAAGGCCTGGCTCCGCTGGCGGATGATTCCAGAGCCCGCAAGGAATTCCAGGAGATCAAGTATCAGAATAAGCTGCGTCTGGCCAAATATATCAAAGAGCATAATGGTATCGATATCAATCCGGATTCCATTTTTGATGTACAGGTCAAGCGTCTGCATGAATATAAACGTCAGCTGATGAATATTATGCACATTATGTATCTGTACAATCAGCTGAAAGACAATCCGGATATGAAGTTTTATCCGACAACATTTATCTTCGGTGCGAAGGCTGCAGCCGGCTATAAGACAGCCAAACAGACTATCAAACTGATCAATGCTGTTGCGGATGTGATCAACAATGATCCGGCTGTCAATGACAAGATGAAAGTTGTCTTCATTGAGAACTATTGTGTGTCCAATGCAGAGATCATCTTTGCAGCCAGCAACGTTTCAGAGCAGATTTCAACAGCCAGCAAGGAAGCTTCCGGTACAGGCAACATGAAATTCATGCTGAACGGTGCCATTACACTGGGTACAATGGACGGCGCCAACGTGGAGATCGTTGAGGAAGTCGGCAGCGAGAATGCCTTTATCTTCGGTATGAGCTCCGATGAAGTTATGGGCTATGAAGCCAACGGCGGTTATAATCCGAGAGAGATCTATGAGCAGGATGCAGATATCCGCAGAGTCATGGATCAGATGGTGGACGGCACATATTCCAATGGCGATACAGAGACTTTCCGTGAGCTGTTCAATTCGCTGATCAACCAGGATGTTTACTTCATTCTGAAAGACTTCAGATCTTATGCCGAGGCACGTGCGAAGATCAATGAAGCTTACAGAGACAGCAAGGCATGGAACAGAATGGCCATTCTCAATACGGCATGCTCCGGCAAGTTCTCCTCTGACAGAACCATTGAAGAGTATGTAAGAGATATCTGGCATCTGAAGAAAGTATTCGTGAAATAAATATTCAACTATTAAATCCCTGCCAAAGCAGTCCAAAGACTGAGTTGGCAGGGATTTGTATTAGGGTTAAGTGTGCTTTAGAGTGCGCGGATGGCTTCTTCAGTAAGTCCGGTCTCAGCGGCAATCTGTGCGATAGGTGTATGCTTTGCTAATAATTGGTAAGCAGAGATGATGCGGTCTTTCTCGGCAAGCTTTTCTGTAAGTTCTTTGGCATGTTTGGCGTTTAGTTCTTTAGTAACTTCTTTAGTAACTTTTTTAGTAACTTCTTTAGTAACTCTTGCGGCGGTTCTTTCTTCAATGCCTTCACCTAAATTACACATCATGTTGACTCCTTCCGTTAAAGGTTGTGATAATGGGATATGGTATTCGTTATGGATGATTTTAAGCTTTTCTGCTGCAGGCAATTGGTTGGATAAAAGTGCAGCAATCAAGCGATGTAACTGGTATTGCTCTTCCTGTGGCGGCAGTTCTTCACCGATGCCCAGAAAGATAATATTTAGTAAATCCAGATTTCCCTTCCAGTTATGATGATTGATGAGATCATCCCTGGTCAGATGGATATGGCACATGCTGTGGCTATCCATGTTCAGACAGATCCAGATACTGAATACACGCTTCATATCATTGTAATTCTGATGGACGAAATCTCTCCCTTTTTGTGAGGAGACCATGCGGCTGACATAGAAGATCGCCCTGTTCAGAAGAAAGTACTGGGTGGGCTCGTCTTTCTGAATTTCGATGTTGATGATAACCTGTGCAAGGCCATCCTTCATGCGGACGTAAAAGATGATGTCAAAGCGGATCATACCTTCATTGATCTCGCTGCTCTCAGTGTTGAGGCCAATGAGCTGGTCTCCGGATGAATGGGTGTAGCTGGTATTTGTCATACCGGGTTCAACCGGAACAACACCGATCAATGGTTCCCCTTCGATGCGGGAGACAACGTCTTCCGGCTGCATGCCTTTAAATTCATCAATCGTCTGTACCAGTATATAGGCAAGTATCAGTTTCTGTGCGATCAGCTGCTTGGCGTATTCGTCATACTGCGCCTTATCGTTGGCGGCAGTGATTCTATTTGTGATGGCTGTGTTCATATATCGTCGATTCCCCTTTTATTATACTCAAGAGAGTAGCTGTAAGCAATAAAAAATACACAATGTTCATCAGATCAACGTTGACTGTTTTTATTTGTAACTGTTCAGAGCCAAGCAAAATTTCAAAAAACAGGTATAAAATGCTTGCATTTTTAAGACTGTTTTTGAAATTTTATTTGGCGGATACGCCACACCGACGAAATGCATAGCATTTTGGAGGTTAGCTCTGAACAGTTACCTTTATTTTAAATCACCAAGGAGACAAGAACAAATATCAATGTTCGACAATGTTCGACAATTCGACGTTAAAAATCGACAAAAATAGTCAGAAAGTCGAGCGGTTTTAGGTACATTTTAACTGTACAAATATTGACAAAGACCTTAGAAAAGGGTTATCATTTTGTTATGAATGTAGGGGATAAGCTGATACGGAGATGGCGGAATACCGTGCGTTATAGATTGTATGAAGAGATCAGAGGAGTGTGGCGCGTATGAAAGACAATTTGCCGATATTGGAGATAAAGGCCCTGGGCGGCTTTTCGATGAGATATGGAGAGAAAACGATTTCGATTGGCAGTGGGAAATCGACAAAGGCAGTGAAGCTTTTGCAGATTCTGGTATGCAGTGAGGGACGTACTGTTTCCAGAGAACGATTGTTGGATATGTTGTATGGGAATGAAGATATCACGGATGCTGCGAATAATCTGCGCGTGACTACATTTCGCCTGAAGAAGATGCTGGTGACGGCGGGGCTTCCTCAGTATGATTATATACAGATCAAGAGCGGCATGTATTCCTTTGCTGCACCGATGGAAGTGGTGCTGGATGCAGACGGGTTTGTGTCACTGTGCGACCAGGCAGATGAGACGGAGAATGCCGAAGAGAAGATCAATCTGCTGAAGAAGGCCTGTCAGTTATACGGCGGGGATTATCTTCCGGATTTTATCTGTGACGGTGTGGTCCTGGCGAAGAATTCTAATTACAAAGAGAAATATACAAATGCATTGAATACATTGTGCGAATTACTGATGGACAGAGGCGAATATGAGACAGCCATTGAAGTCTGTGAACCGGCCTGCAGAATGTATCCTTTCGATGAGTGGCAGGCTATTCAGATCGACTGCCTCATGCGCATGAAGAAATACGATGAGGCTCTGAAGGAGTATGAGAATACGGCCAAGATGTTTGTGGATGAGTTGGGAGTGTATCCGTCAGAACGAATGATGAAGCTCTTTGAGCAGATGAACGGGCGGATGAACTTCAAGACCCAGTCGCTGCCGGAGATGGAGAAGCGTCTTAAGGAGACGGACAAGGGCAGCGGGGCTTATTTCTGCAGCCTTCCGGGGTTCCGTGATACATACCGCTTACTGGCCAGAATCGTAGAGCGCAACGGTCAGTCCGTTTATCTGATGCTCTGCAGTATTACCAACGGCAAAGGGCAGCCGATGAAGAATGAGGAACGGCTGGATATGATGGGCAAGGAGCTGCAGGACACACTGGCGCATTGCCTGAGAAGAGGTGATTCTTATACACGGTACAGTAAGTCACAGTATTTGCTGCTCCTGGTGGGAACCAACAGAGAGAACTGCAGTCTGATTTTTGAGAGAATCCAGAAGTATTTTTCAAGAGAGCATAAGACCTGGAGTAAGTATCTGGAGTATGCGGTATCATCCGTGGCAGACAGCGGATTTAATAGTGAAGATAATGAGAATAAATGGAAATGGGGCAAAACATGGGACAAATAGTAAGACAGCAGAATTTCCAGCGTTCTCCCAATCTGATCAGTATTTGCGTGGATGAGATTCGGAATGGTGAATTGTCAGGGCGTCTGTATCATTGCTACAGCGAAGAAGCCTGTCCTTTCTCAAATGTGGCTCATCTGATCGAGCTGGCAGAGAATCTATTTGACCAGATTAAGTTTCCGCAGGCATCGACACAGATGCGGACATTTACAGATAAGAGCCGGAAGACGGTACAGCCGCCTGAGAAGAAGAAATCAGCAGAAGAGCTTGAGAAGGAGCGCGGCAAAAAGGGGACGATGTTGCTGTACGTGCAGTATCGTCAGCGGTCAACCTGGCAGGGTGTGGTCAAATGGGTAGAAGGCGATCAAGAATGGAAATTCTTCAGTGAATTGGAACTTTTTAAGATTATTAATCAGGCGATACAGTAATAAAGCCAACAGAACGAATGTAATAACAGACATTGATAAGCAGAGGGTTTACTAAATCTTCTTCGACATGACAAAACGACAAAGAGGCGGACATCCGGATCGATTAAAGGATGCGCCTCTTTTTGTGTTCAGAAGGGGAAACAGGGCAATCTTCCGGATGTAAAAAAGACAGATAGAATTAGGATGATTTCAGGAATATTACCTCATGCACCCGCATATAATGGTTGAGATGACGGATCGGCCGAACATTACACAAAATATAATCGTCACAATGTCGAATAATGAAATAATCATTGAAATGTGTCGGGAAAATACATTAAGGGAAAATTAAAAAAACTGCAAAAAATGTAGTTTTGTAATGGTTGGCGTAATGGGTGATTCGCTATAATAAAACTACAATAACGGAGTAATCCAGAAAGGACGATGAAGGTACTGTCATGAAAGGAAGAGCGAAGAAAGCAGATACATTTCTGGTCAAGATTATGGATCATGAGCATGCAACATGGCAAGGGAAAGTGACATGGATTGAAGGACAACGTGAACAGTACTTCAGAAGTGCACTGGAACTCATCAAACTGATAGATGACGCTGTTGAGAAAGAGCAGGAAATGGAAGGAGGAAATGATGTTGAGTAAGTTTAATAATAAGAAGCATAGACGATTGACAGCTTTGTTGCTGTGTGTAGCATTGATGCTTGGCAGTGTAACCTCTGTTTCCGCAGATATCTCTGCAGCAGATTCAGAGACAGAAGTTCAGAATTATGCAGAAGAGCCGACGACAGAAGCGGTTTCCTATGGGGCACCGGAGGCTCAGACAGAAGTTCAGGAAGGGACACCTGTTGCAGAGGAGACAGAAGCACCTGCAACAGATACTCAGCAGACAGAGGCCCATACCGAAGCGGCAACAGAAGCCTATACAGAGACGGCAGCTGAGACACAGGCGGCTGAGACAACAGAAACAGAAGTTGAGACTGAGACAGAAACAGAAGTCGTTGCTCAGCAGTTGGAATATGAAGATGATCAGGTGAAGGTTCACGTAGCCGCCAGCGAAGAAGGCATTATTCCTGATCATGCATCTCTGAAGGTTGTACCACTGGTGAAACAGGAAGTCACCAATGAAATGACAGATGAGCAGAAACAGGAAGTTGAAGCGATCAACAAGAAGTATGATGAAGCAGAGAAGAAGCTGACAGAGAAGGCTGAGAAGGAAGCCTATGATATCGCCGGTTTCCTGGCTTACGACATTTCACTGGTTGATGCAGATGGCAACAAGGTTGAACCGAATGGTGATGTCAAAGTCACAATGGATTACAAACAGCCTGTGATTGCAGAAGATGCAGTGCAGACAGTGAATGATACAGAGTGGCTTAATAGTACAAAGGAATTGGATGTCACAGTCCTTCATCTTGAGGAAGACAATAAAGGTAAGGTTACAGATGTTGTAGATATGACAGCAGAAGATACAAATGGTGATGCTGAGATTAATACAACATCAGAAAATGAAATCCAGAAAGTAACTATTACGACAAATAGTTTTTCAACCTTTGCTATTACATATAGTAATAAATATAGTAAATATAGTGTAACGGTAAAGTATGTTGACCAACGTGGAGTTGAGATTACAAGTGACCAATTTACACGAAGTAATGTTTCAATAGACAAAGATACATATTTTGAAATTAGTAATGGCAAAAAAGTTAAAATTCCAGAAACGGTTACCATTGATAATAAGACCTATCAATATACTGGCGCTCATTTGGATAAGGTATCAGGAACGAGTGTCCATTCGGTAAAGGTCAGCAAAAAAGGAAACTGGAAATATAAAGAAACATCAGATGCCAGTGCTGAAGAGTGGAATGACGGTGATGGCGGTACAATTTATTTAGTTTATCAGGAGCAGGCAACTGCCTTGACTACAGTTGATACCATCGATAGTACATCCAAAGGTATTACGATGCGGATGATTAATTACTCTAAGCCTGCAAATGGCTTGAGTAATGATATTGGAGGTCCATATAAGGATGGAAACGGTGGTATTGAACAGAATCTTCTGAACAGAGTATTAACAGAGGGCTATCCGGTAACAGTTAGAGGTAAAAGTTTAAAGACATTGTTTACAGGCGGAACAAATGTTAATCATTTATTCCTTCAAAGTTCCTTTGATGTAGATGGAAGTTATGAATACAGCAGTTTTAAGAATTATGCTTACTTAGAGGATGATGGAAATTTCACAGTGTATGATGCACTGGGAACACCATCGAATGAAAATTATCTCTGGTATAAGCGCGGCAATTTTATGCCATATAACAGCATTAATGTCAATAGCGTTTCAACAAACAAAAATCGGTATGATGAAAATGGCCATGACTTAAGTGATTCAGATCCAGCGTATGATAAGACATTATATAAGACGCAGGGAGATAATGACTACTATTTTGGCATGTACGTGGAAGCTGATTTCAACCAGCCAAGTAACGGAAAATTAACCAATGGATCGGATATGGTCTATGAGTTCAATGGCGATGATGATTTATGGGTATACGTTGATGGCGTATTGATGTTGGATATTGGTGGTATTCATGATGCCCATTCAGGAAGTATCAATTTTGCAACAGGTGATATTACTTATGATTCCGTGTCAGGAACAACAATCAAAGCGCAGTTCAAGGCAGCAGGCGTATTCCCGGATGGTTCTCCATGGGACGACTCAAGAGTCAGTGAATATTTTAATGGCAATACATTAAAATATATTTCATCACACAATTTCAAGATGTTCTACATGGAACGAGGTGCAGGTGCATCCAATCTGAAGATGAAGTTCAACCTTGAAGTTATTCCAACTTATGAAGTTAACTTCAATAAAGTGACTACACAGGGAGCTGCTTTGGCAGGAGCTGAATTTGAGATTAGAGATGACAGCGATAGTTCAAAAGTTTACAATGTAACATCTGGTTCCGATGGCAGAGTTTCTGTAAGACTTCATGAAGGTGAATATACCATGACGGAGACTCAGGCTCCGACAGGCTATCTTGCAGCATCCGGTACATGGAAGATTAAAGTTAACACTAACGGTACCTATACAATTAAGCCTGCAAATAAAAAGTCAAGGCTAAATTGAAAGAACATTGAAAATTTTATAC
>ERZ773103.2746-NODE-2746-length-15653-cov-14.974292_pt1 | contig 15653 bp, 11 predicted proteins | sample MGYA00511118_ERZ773103 | MGnify/ENA primary metagenome ERZ773103 (study PRJEB29015, sample SAMEA2737821) | human gut metagenome | biome: human gut; feature: human-associated habitat; material: faeces | place: China | collected 2012 ... | reverse complement strand
AATTCCGGGCTTTACAACACTTTGTAACACAATATAAACCAGTTCGATAATCCCTTCTTCTTTTAACACATTCTTTAACATCATTTTCATTTTTATTACTTCTTCTGTTTGCATAATTATTGAACTGTCAAACGTGTCTATATGAAGAATTTTATTTTCTGCTAGAATTTTCTGAGATTGAAATAATAAATATATCATTCTGTCTAATACACTTATATTTGTTTCAAAGCCCAGAGACAAAATATCTACATTGACATTTTCTCGTGCTACTTCTAAAAGATGTGCATCATCTTTTAATCTTTGTTCACTCATCGTACCACCCAAAGTAGCCGTATGTTGATTTTCTGCAAAAATAGTATTTATTTGTTCCACTGCTTCACATGAAATATCTTGTAGTTTTCCATTAATATATAAGCAACAATTATCTGGAACAATTAATAATTTATTCTCATTTATAAAAGTTTCGTAATTAATCTTTTGCAAACCCTCTATTAAATCATATAATTTATATCCTTTGTTTGCATCCGAATATTCAAAAGCCTTATATAGTGCTCTAAATTCTCCATTTTTATAATTTTTTCTAAACTTCTCTATAGTATTTTTCTTACTAGTCTCAAATAATTCCGCATCTTTATCACTAGCAAAAATAGTTCTTATAAACCGTAAAAAATCTTCTTCAAAGGTCTCCTGTTTTGAAATATACGTTAAATGTGTTATCGTCCTGTCCACATTTACAACTAACTCTTGTCCCAAAATTAACTTCAAATAGTTTGTCAATATATTAGCAAAAGAAAGATTACTGATATATTCTTTCTTGCCATCTATAAGAAAATATCTAGTAGCTACTCCTACATTAATTCCTAATGTAATATATATTTTACTATCAGAGTAGTCATGATAATTATATTCAATGTCTTTATATTCTTTCATATACTCACCATTTTCTTATCCAATCTTCTGTATCATTTGAAACAAATGATACAGAAGATCAGTTATTCATGCTGTTAATATACCTCATTTAAATATTGCGATTTATTTTCAGCAAACACGGCATGTTACATTCCAAACTGTCTTGCAATCTCATTATCTGTGTTTTCAACTGCCTCTGCCGTTTTATCAAGAGCATTTGCAATATCATCAATTAAATCTTTTGCTGCTACAAAAGAAGGGCGAAGTTCGCCAAACTTTGCTGCATATGCTTCTGATGCAGCACCTTCCCATTCTGCCTGAAGACTTTCAAGTAATGAATCCATTTTTTCGATTACATTCTGAACATTTTCAGATTCAATCCGATATTCACTTGCTCTTCCTCTCATTGTTTCAGGTGTCATTCTAATCTGTCCTGATGCCATTTTTTTATCCTCCTTTTAAATATTATATATATAATTGCTCATGCAACTATACTCAAAGTATTACATTGATAATGGTGTTTTTATTTTACAACACTCATTTCCTGAAACATAGAACGCATACTTCTCTTTTTTTTCATCAAGAAGCATATATATACTCAAATCTCCAGAATATTGTCTACTGATCAAGTCAATTAACATATTCTTCAGCATGGTATATAGCTCATCATCTTTACCAACAACACCAACAGCATTTGCATTTCTAAGCGATACTTTTATCGGAGCTCCTGCTATATCAGCATATTCTTGTGCCACTCTGGCCGGCATTACGCTCAATTCGTCCCCTGCTTCTAGCTTTTCCTGAAGTTTATAATCTATAATTCTCACTGCTCTTGTTTTTCCCTTACCAAGATAAACATCTAAAAAATCTTCATCCTCTGGAAGTCGATCAAACAATTGCGCTGAAAACGAACTTATATGTTCAATATCTTCTTCAATACTATAATATTGCTGCTGTAATCCTTCTAACTCCTTTTCTCTCGCCGCTTCAATCTCTTTTTTCTTCTTTTCTATATACGTTAAATATGTCTCCGTTCTTTCTGTGCAGTCTTTCTTATATTGTTTTTTCTTATCAAAAATACTAATCACAGAGGTAACTACCCCAAGCCCATAGAACAAATACTTAAAAGAACAAATGTCCCACCTGTTGTGCTAAGTACTCCTCTTAATACAACAACAAGGGCAAACATTGCGATTGCTGGCATAAGCGATGTGACAATATTTAAGTCCGGTTTAGCAGGTACTGCAGCCGGATCAAGAATTTTTATTGCCGTTTCGTCATTTTTAACCTTAATTCTTGTATTTCTGACAAATTTAGGATATTCCGTAGTTGCTATTTGATCATTATATTTCTTAATATTATTTGTTCGGATATTATCATGACAAAAATACACCTTATCATTTTTATAAAATCCAAAAAAATCTGCTATTGAAAAGAAGTCAAAATCTTTCAAAATGGCCGTTTTATTAATTTTCTTTCCGTTTATATTAACCCCAAGTTGAGATGTTTTTTCTGTTATCACAATCCCGTTTGTCGTTTTTTCAATATAAACAACAGTACCTTTTCCATACTCACTTTCTAATTCAATATCTGATCCTCTTGTATCACTAATTGTAATATGTGGTACTTCATCCATTTTGATATACCAATCATATCTCGGAATCTCAGCTTCAAAATCAATAAGAAAACGAACTTGAAATGCAAATTCCCCCGAATTTACATAACATATATTAACTACATCATCGTGTGACAACTCTGAAAATAATAATTTACGCGCATCGCCTCTGCTAATATACAAATTGTCACTACATAATATATTCCATCCATCTTTTTTCTGCAGACTAATTTCTATATCCTCAAAAAACAACTCTGAGTTTAATCGAAATTCACAATTTGATGTCGATCCTAATTTTACACGTTCTAACTCTGCCGGAATCTCAAATTCTTTATAGAATGTTTGATTACTTACTATTAATTTGTATTGAAAATCCATCCCTAACCCCTTTTAAATATTATTTTTGTGCCATTTCTAATTCCAAATTCGGACAACTCTTTATTTCCATGCAAAAATGCAATGGGATTTTCCGCAACCAAATAGCAATTAAAAATATTATTAACATCCATTTCTAAATGAAATGCTTCATTCAATGCTATAATCAAATCATTTGCTGTAATATTTATTGGAATTTCCAGTTCAACATTTTGTCCGGTAATTTTGTTAATAAATTGTACGATTGCCTTATTACTCACCATTAATAACCGTCTCCTCTATGTTTTCATTAGTACTTTCTATATAATCAAAAATGCTGCCTTTTTTATTCCCGAATCTTCTCCCAACTCCCCAGTATCCTTTTTCTCACACTGTGGTATAGCATCCACATACTCGCTTACATTAAATTTCAAAAGAATTTCCGGACTGATCAACGCATTATCTTTTTCTTTTTCAAACTGGTTACATAAAAATATATATTTTCCACTATTAATCCCATTAATACTGGAAACCAGCGCATTTGTTGCATATACAGATTTTTTTGTCTGATCTGTAACGACAATTACTTTATCTGCTGTGTCAAACAAACGGCTTAATTCCAGATTAAAGCAACTATCGGTATCCACAACAATAAAGTCATAGTCTCTGCTATCTCTTGCCATAACAGCGATTTTTTCATAAACATCATATTCGATACCTAACGACATAAGCGCTACTTTAAATGGTGGCAGATATGAAAACACTTCTTTTCGAATCACATGCTTTATGCTTTCATAACTACACTGTTCCAACGTGTTTAACTGTGCATATACTTCCATATCCGAAATAGGAGTTGAATCTTTCATCATATACTGAAAAAACTGCAGGTTAGAAGCATTAATATACAAAACCTTTTTATAATTCTGACTAAGACACGCACACATCCCCATTGCCACTGTTGTTTTTCCAACACCACCTGCTGCCGAAGTTACTACTACAATTTGTGGTTCCGTTCTTGCCTCTTCTGCCAGTTTCAGATCCTTTGCACTCTGTCCCAAAATTTCATTAAAAATTCCCTTAATACTGCTGTATTTAAATATTTTTGTGATATTCAGTTCTTCCGTCTGATCTTCCTCATGCTGCTCTGTCATTACAAAAATATTTTTGATATTGTGTTTCTGAAGGGATATCTCATATAAATCTTCAGAGACAATTAAAATGTCTGCACTTTGTGGAGTCATAAATAATCATTCAAAATATTCCTGATCTGTAATTATTTCCAACTGCACTTTATCAAAAAAATCTTCTATAAATTTTAATTCTATCGACTGAATATAATTTTCATCGGTATCAGCAATCACTACTCTCGGTTTATCCATACCTGTACTTACCCCATATTTTCTATCTGTTTTTCAACTGTTTGGATTTCTTCTGTTCCAATCATTTTCTATCGAAATATTTCTGTTATCTGCCATTCTTCTATCTGAACATTTTCGCTTATGTTATCTGATTATTAATATTTCAGCTATTCAATCACCGCTTCGAAATCACTGTTTGCCAGGCGAATCCGATCACCATTTTTAAGTAAACAAGGACTATGTGGATTTAATTTTTCGTAATTCACATATGTTCCATTTGCACTTTGCAAATCTTCAATGAAAAATTGTCCATCCTTCTGTATGATTTTGCAGTGAATCCTGCTTATCATCTTATTGAAAGAAAGTACCCCATCCACAGCATCTGCTTTCTTACCAATCACATACTCACTTCTATCTACTGCAAGCGTAATTTTATTTGGCGCATTTAAAGATACCAGCTGCATGCTGCTCGCGCTTCGTCTTCGTCCTTCCGTCTTTGGCTGCATTCCAGGATACGTTTTCGCATTGATAACACCAGTATTTCCATATGGCTGAAACGCCTCTCCGGTATTGGCAGTCTCATACAAATCCTGTAACGACAACAGACCATTTGACAAACTATTTGCAAATTTTATTGTTTTATTATTGCACAGATTTTGTGTTGTACCGATCAATTTGATCAGGCTCGTCCGAAATGCATTTTCACAAGACGCATCGTCCATATAAAATCCCTGATTCACTGGCACATAGACAAGTTTCACTTTATATGTATTCGTATCCACATAAATATGCTCAAAAGTCAGATCTAACTTCTGGCAGGACAAAAAACCGTTATTTTTCACCTGAAGCATATTTGCCAGAACGTTCGTAACAATAACCATTAAACCATCTGCGTCCAGAGAAGGCAGCATCTGTGCCAAAGAACGATAATCTTCTAAGAGATAATAAAATTGTATCTGACCGTTATACGTCAGTTTCATACATTTCAAAAAACACTGATCGTCCTGACTCCGTAATACTTTATACTCTGTTGGCAAAAACAATCCATCCTCCAGCAATGTATATGCAAAATTACTTCCACATTTTTGTTCTGCCAAAATTCCTTTTTCTACTAATGCATTCACACTCATACTCCTCCTTCTCCCAAAGCTGTTTATTACAGATCACTTTATTTCAAAATCATCTCTAATAAGCAGCTTTGGCTCCTGCACGGTTTCCCGTGCAGGAACTTACTGCTCATATTTTTAGTTCAGTAAAACGGACATTCGCAATCCACTTCGCTTCTTGCTCATGAACACAGTCGCTTTGCGCCTTGTTCAAATAATCAGATACTAACCTAACACTTTCCTAATTACTCTTCTGAATTATTTCCGCCTGACTCTGAATCATCCTCTGAATCTTTCCGTCTGCGAACTAACACAAGTACAATAATACCTGCTACAGTGGCTGCTACTACAGCTACTGTACCTGCAATCACTTTTGCATGATCTTTGATCCATGCCATTGCACGTACCATCGGATTTGTAGAAATTGTTACTACATCATTGAATTCATACGCACAAGCTTCTTTGAATTCTTCTGAATCTGTATCTGTCACATTACCTGCCAGATCAGTAACAACAAGTTCTACTTTCTGTTTATCTTTGCTTTCATTAACTACAAAATCGCCTTCGTAGTTATTTCTGTCAGCAGAGAAATCAGTAATCTCATCCACTACTTTTCCGTCTACCAGAACCTTGATGGATTTCAGACCCATTGTATCATAAACACTGTAGGTTGCATCTACACTCTGTGCGTTGATAATGGTATCTTCCAGTCCTGCAATACTTGTGATTTCAGGAGCAGTTCCGTCCACATGGAACAGAATCTCTTTGTCCTCATAGTTTGTTGTCTCTGGGCTGTTTCCGGTTGCATCTTTTGATGCTACGGCAATCTTGTATACACCATCTTTTGCAAAATTTTCTTTTGCGATCGTATACTGATACTGATACCATCCACTGCTTCCGATCGATGCCTGATCATTAATTTCCGGTGTCACAGAATAATCTGTATCTGCCATCGGTTTACCATCACACAGAACTTCAATATCCAGTGAATCTGCCAGAAGTCTGTCTGCATTATACTCAGTGATTACCAGATCATCCTTGATTGCTGACGGCTGAACATACGCTCCACCATCTTGAATCAGGTCAATCAGCTGATCATTATACACATATACAGAACCAAATCGGTTTACAGTAAAGGTTGCTGTTGTTTCTGCTGAATGTCCTGCTTTGTCTGTCATGGAAACAGTCATAGTATAAATACCATCTGTTTCTGCTTCTTTCTCAAAAGTATCAAAGCTTCCGCTTCCACCCTGACCGTCTAATGCAACTGCACTTCCAATGTATTTTTCAGTCACATCTTCATCTTTCACATCATAACGGGTTCTTGTCAGTGTGATTTTGTAACTGTCAAAGTTGATATCATTGAATGATACTGCCGGAACTACTTCATTTTTGAAAGCTCTGCCATTTGCTTCTTCACCATTTACGGTAATAACCGGTGCGGTAATTTCAGTATCCACCGTAAGCTGTTCAGAAGAATACTCTACCATCTGATTGCTGGATTTATCTCTGTAATTCATTGTGATAAAGTAATCGCCATCTTCTGTCAGGGTAAATGTTCCTATATGAACATCTGTACCCTGATCACTCCAGCTTGGAGATACGCTGTACGCAGCTCCGTCTTTGGTCACAGATACAACTACATCTTCCGGATAGAAGTTTGCTTCGTTCATTGTCACTGTTGCTGTAACAGCTCCATCGTAATAGGAAATACCATTTTCCTGATGAACCGGCGTGTTATACTCAACATTTGCTGTCGGTGCGATATTATCTACGACAAGACGTTTGGTATCTGCCAGCTCACCGGATTCGTTTTCTGAACGGTCTTTTGCTGTAAACTGAACAGTTCCGTTAAACTGTGTATCATTTGTTAACGCATTTTTCGGAATCTCAAACGTAGAAGTTGCTGTCCGTCCATCTGCAGAATAAGTAATTCCTGCTTCCTCGATGATCTGATTGATCAGCTCTGCATTTACAGCACTGACACCTGCCGCTTTGGTATATGCATATTTGAAATCATGTACACCTGCGATGTCATCATTTGCAGTAAGTGTAACTCTTACTTTTGCATTATAGAAACCATAGGAGATTCCATTTAATGCAGTGTCTAAAATACTCGGACTATATGTTACAGTCAGACCAGATGGAACTGTTTTATCAACAGTGAAATAATCCTCACTGTAATCTGTTGCCTGATTGGTTGCCAGATCTGCATATGCCACATCAAACGTATAATTTGCATCTCCCGGATAAGTAATCGTCATCGTATGAATATCACCACGATCTGTCCATCCGGATTTCTGACACAATGCATCCGCATTCAATACTTTTCCAGTCACATCTTTGGCAATAATCGTGTAATCTACTTCTTTTCCAACAAAATTGTGCTCATTGATTGTCACGGTTGCTGTCTGTGTTGCATTGAAATAAGATCTGTTATGACCTTCTGCATCCGCTAATACATTTTTTACATCCTTATTTGTATAGGATACGCTGATGATCGGAGCTTTGGTATCGATTGTCATAACGTTTGACACATATTCCTTCATGACATTTCCACTACGGTCTTCATAGGTGACACGAATCTTGTAGTCAGTATCATTGCTGTGGTTTTTCAATGCCGGAATTGTGTATGTTCCAATATGAAGATCTACTGATTCATCGGTCCATGCCGGTGTAATCTCTGTATAAGTTGCACCTGCATTTCTGGATAATTCAACTTTTACATCCTCTGCATAGAAGTTTGCTTCTGTCACCGCAAAGGTCAGATCAATGTTTTTGTTGTAATACCAGTGATTTCCCTCTTTTCTGCTTGGAGTTGTATAAGTTGCAGTCATGGTTGGAACCTTAGTATCCACAACAATCACGTTTTCATTATCTACAATTGGATTTTTAATCTCTTTCTTGCATTTGTCTGTTGCCGCATAAATAAAGTTTCCTCTTAACTGATCTAACTGATCTGCATCCCCACGCGGTAAAACAACCGTTGCTGAAAACTGTTCCGGTTTTTCCTTATCCTGAACTGCGTCTACCGTCTGTAATGTATACGCTGAATCGCCTGTATCTTTATTTACATTACTTGCATTTGCTTCTTTTGCGTAAGACCAGGTAAAGTGATCTACACCGCTGACTTCATCCTGAGCAGTAAATGTCAATGTTACTTTTTTGTTATAATAGAAATATTTTTTACCGGTAACTGCTTCCGCCACTTTATCAAATATTTTCTTTGGTGTTGTATAGTTATCAGAATAGGAAACCTTTACGTTCGTTGGTGCTTCACGATCCAGAACCACCCCTGTACAATGTTCTTTTTCCTCACCGGCCAGTGAATTCTTTGCCAGATCCTTATACTCAAATTTCAGATCATAAATTGCATCTCCGACAACATTTTCGAGTTTATCCAAAGACAGTTCTGCGACATGCTTCTTATCTATTATTTTCCAGCTGTCCTCTTGCTGCAGATACTCATTAAGAGCATCAATCTTCTTCTGATCATCTTCCCCTTTGATATTTTTTGCAGAACCGGTTACCGAAATGTCTTTTGCACGAAAATTACGTTCATCAATTTTTACAGTTACTTTCTGATTTCTTTTAGGATCTGTTTTATCTGTTACAGAAGCATCTTCCTCAAACGTAATGGTTGGTGCCGTCTTGTCGATGGTAATAACCTCTGATGTATAGACTTTTTCTTCGACATTTCCGGAATGATCGGTATCCTGTAACGTAATAACATAATCGCCTTCTTCGGAAAGTGTATATTCTGCCTGGTACCAGTCTTTGCCATCATCATCTTCTGGGGCATTTTTATTTGTAATCTTTTCCCAATTCAGCTTTGATCCCTTGAACGAATAGTCTGTCGTTTTATCCGATACATCTGTTTTTTTTATGGTGACCGTTACATCATCTGCGTAAAAGTTTGCTTCTTTTACTTTTAGTGTTACCGTTACATCATCAGAAGTATAATGATGATTAACTTTGTTCTCATTAACGTCTTCTTCTACCTTCTGGTAATGTTCCGTTGCGTTTTCAAAACTGTAGGATGCATCTAACTTTGGAGATATACTATCAACGACAACAATATTGTCCGTGTCCGTCATATAGTCAGAGGACAAATCTGCTGCATCAACTGCCTGTACCTGCAGATTACCATTTAACTGATCTTTTTTCCCAACTGGAAGCGGCAATGTTGCCTGATAAACTTTTTTATCTCTATCCGTTTTAACTTCCACGATGTCAGTCAAAGTTCCACTGGCCTGTTCCAGATTACTATCACTGGCATCATCAGCACGTGTATAGATCCAATTCAGTGCTTTAATACCAGAAGTAGCATCCTTTGCTGTGATTGTTACTTCGACACCAGTTTTATCATAGAAATGGAAAATTTTATTTAACATTTCAAGAATAGGCGAAGTAGAAGCAGAATAGGTAATCTCGATATCTTTTGCATCTGGTCTTACACTGTCAATTTTCTCAATACCAGTTTTGATTGGAGCTGTAATACCACCAGTCGTTGTATTTTTCAGATAAACAATACGTTCGCTTTCACCCTGATTATTAAATACCACGCAGCTCATTGCATTTAATGTCTTAGTTGCATCATTTTTCCATTCGCTTGCAATCTGATATCCCTCTGCCGGAACAACATATACAGCCTGCTGAAACCATCCTGCTTCATTGGCAGTTATTGTTTCTGCATCTGCACTTTCAGAGCTCTTCAGAGAAAAACTGTTCTCCGGCGTTGCTTCAAACTGAATATTAATGGAATAATCGGCATCTGCTTCCTCATAAAGTACTTTTTTTGCCCAAAGCCCAAAGCCTTTTCTAACCCATTTTGTTCCAGCAGTTTTGTGAGCAGTCACTTTTACAGTCAGAGCACCGTTATTATCCACTAATTTTTCTGCCAGATTCTCATAATTGGAAATACTAAGTTTTCCACTCGTTTTGTCAATAGAAATTCCATAGTTTTCGGAATCTTCTCCATTAACAGTCGCACTATAAGTGATTGTACCGTTGTCCTTCTCAGATTTCCATGCCTTCAAATTTGAAATAATACCATTATTTGTTCCAAACACATACTTTTTAGAACTAACAATGTTACCATTTTCTTCAAATTTCAGCAGACCATCCGTCTGAACAATATCTAACTGTGTTTTTCGTGTTTTATTAATATAATTGTTTTTTTCTGAACAAGTATCTTTAAGTTCTACTTTTACAACTACATAGATGCTATGACCACCGCCTGCTTCCTGAACCTGCAGCTGTCCTCCTTCATCGATCGTTGCAATTTCTTTCATATCTGTAGAAGCATTCCCTGTTTCTGTTCCTTCTGTATCCCCTGATTCTTCAGAGCTATCTTCTTTTTCTGCGCTCTCAATGGAATAAGTAATCTTCACGACTGATGAATCAAACTCCTGATCATCAACACCAAAAGCTTTTACAGAATAATCGTAGGTTCTATTTCGCGCTTCTTCGTATATTACACTTTCTGGTATCTCATCTGAAATATTATTCAGCTCAATGGATACCGGATCAATCGTTGCTATTGCATCAATTGTTTCTTCAAATTTTCCGTCATTATCTCTGTCGATTCGGATATAAACCGGATAACTTCCTGCATTTACACCTTTTGGGACCTCTCTTGACCAGCTTGATTCCTCTTTCTTTTCGGATACACTGTATTCCACCACTACATCTTTATTATTAGGATCGGTTCCTTCCACGGATTCTATCAGTCGATGGTATTTTCCATCATATGTACCCTTGTATTCATTTGCCTTTGACTTAAGCACTGCCGTATACGTCTGTTCAAAAGGTTCATAATTCTCTCTTTCCACACGTACTGTCACAGAATAAGTTCCGGCATATTGAATCTGTGGAATCGTCTCGGTTTTCTCGCCGGTACCAAGCTTATAAGTAACATTATCCGTTTTTCTTCCACCGGTTACCGTTACAGCATCATATTTTGGAAGTTCCTGACCTTCCTTTGCTCCGGTATAGGTCTCATTCAAAGGTGTAATTGTATAATCCGTTATTTTACCTAACGTTATTTCTGAATCAACCTCAGTACGATAAATCTCATACTGTTCCCCACGGTCTACACTGACCGCAAATTTGTAGTTTCCCACCTCTGAAATCTGTGGAAGTTCACTGGTTTGTCCCGCTGATACCCATTTGTCTTTCCCAGTCGTCTCATCTTTTCCATATGTGTACAGTTCATAGGTTACCTTATCCGGATGTTCACCATCTGTTACGATACCCTCCACGGTAGCTGCCGGGAATTTTTTTCCATCCGCATACGCTTCCGTTACACCTGTCACAGTCACATCCTCAATCAGCATGCAACGTAAGGACACCTCAAAATTCTGATCTGCAGATGTGATTGGCAAAGATACAATGGCCGTATCATTGCTCTCATAATGTTCTTTGGATACCTGTGCGGTAAGTTCTAAATCATTTTCCTTATAGTCATCCCCAGACAGTACTTCTGCACATCCGTCTTCGTCCGTCATTACAATTCCGGATATTGGATTTTCAACATCTGTCTGCGACTCAATCGTATAATTGACTACCGCATCAGCCAGCGCTTTTCCATTTCCATCTGTTACGGTTATGGTTACTGCATCCGGGTGTTTTTCTGTTGCTGCTGATGCCTGAAGCCAGGACATCGGCAGAATAGACACTGCAACCAGAACTGCCAGAAAAAAGGATAACAAGCGTTTGGGCTTTGTACATTTTCTGTTTCTCATCTTTTCCTCCCCTGTTTATTTTTTATTTCATATTTGTAATAAGTAAATCTTACTTATGAAATACGTTCTTTTGTGTGCACCAGCATAATGTCATCCAACATCTTCATATGCACTGTTTTCTGTTGTGTCAGAATCTCCGTCTCACTTTCCAAAGACTCTGTCACATTCCCCAAAATAGCGTTTTCTTCGCTTACCAGCAGTTCCGTCTCATCTGATGATGACTCCTGTGAAGCCGCCATTGTTTCTTTTAGCAATCCCGTTTCCGGCCGGATTGCCTCTGTCACATTTTCTTTTTTCTTAAATGTTAATTCTTCCGTTAGTTTTTTATGCTTTTCGTTCTTTTTTCCTGGTTTTAAGGCCGGATTGCCTTTTTGGGAGTTTGTCTCCCGCATCTGCTGAATTGCTTTCTTCGCATTTTTTCCTGACAAATCACCAATTACCGTCGGGATTTTAAATTTTATAAACAAAATAACTACCAGAATCAGGCAAACAACAGCTCCGGCAAATGCAATATACGATATTTTTACTAATAATTCTGCCATTACTGTTTCCTCTCTTCCGCATTTGTATAAGTTCTCTGAATTGCTTCTCTATAGTTGTCGTAATTATCAAGAATTTCCCGCTGCAACTGCTGTGACTGTTCCTTCTGTACCGTCAGTTCTGATGCTTTTTCATAAACACGATCCAATAAAGTAAGAATCTTATCCTGATCTACATTTACCTGTTCTATATTTGTTCTCTGATCATACAGTAGCATAAATACACCATTATAAAATGTTAATTTATCATACGCTCCGGAATCTTCCACCTCTGTCAACGTATCGTCGATCTGATCCAACAGCTGTTCATAATTTTCTTTTGATGCTTCCTCTACGGTCGCTGAATTCAAAATATAAGTTTTATAGAAAGAGCAGATCTGATAATAACAGTCCGAAATTTTCTTTTCTTTAAAATCAGGAGAAATATTCTCATTTTTCGCATTTAATTCAAAGAAAGAAATGGCTTTCTGTACACGATTGGAAAAACTATAGGAGCCATCGTCATCCGTATAATAGTTAAAATACATCATACCGATCTGATAATTCAGTTCCGCATACTCCTTACTGGAAGTGTCAAATTCTGCCTTATTTCGGTTGTAAATTCCCAAAAACTGATCATTTTGTTTTTTTCCAAAGGTTCCATCGTCTTCATAAGCCGTCAGCATTTTTTCATAAGCATCCAGTTTTTCCGGATAAATATCAATTGCCTTCATATAGCTGTCGATTTTTTCATCTACTGACGTTGATTCTGATACGGAAACCAGATTTTCGTAATCATTATTGTTGATCGTTTTTGCTGCCACCCTGCAGGTGATTCCTGCTGCCGCAAGAGCGACTGCCAGAGTTCCGGATATGACAAATGCCCGCAATTTCCGCTTCTGTGTCCGTTTATAGTCCTTGGTGATCAGATCCGGATGTTCCAGATCATATAACAGGTCTGAACAATTCTGATATCGGTTCTCCGCTGCCGGCTGTACACATTTGTCAATGATAATCTCAATACCTTCTGACAATTCCGGGTTCCACATCCGGACCGGTACATATTTTTCTCCGCAACGCGGGTCGATTCCGGTCAGCAAATGATGCATCGTCATTCCAAGCGCAAAAATATCGGATCTTGCATCAGTCTGGCCACTGTACTGTTCCGGAGGCGCATAACCTTTTGTTCCAAGCACGGTGGTATCTGCCAGGCTCTGTTCCTTATATTCCCGGGCAATACCAAAGTCAATGATTTTAATATTTCCCTCTGGCTTCAACATAATATTGGCCGGTTTCATATCACGGTAAATGATCGGCGGCTTCTGGGAATGCAGATAAGATAAGACATCGCATAACTGCTTTGCCCATGCAATCACCAGCTCCTCCGGCTGTGGACCGTATTCCAGAAGAATCTTATCCAGCGATTCTCCCTCGATATAATCCATGACAACAAAAATGGTCTCCCCGTTGTCAATAATATCGACAATACGTGGCAGAGACGGATGATCCAGTTTTTTCATCATATTTGCTTCCGCAAGTAGACTGTTTACAATCACCACGTCGTCTTTTCCGTTGCCTTTTTTTCTAATTTCTTTTACTGCCCACTGCTTATTCAAGTGCGTGTCCATTGCCAGATAAACAACGGACATTCCGCCCTGACCGATTTTTCTTAAAATCTCATATTTTCCGTCAATTACAGATCCTATTTCTGCCATAACTTCTTCCCCTATCTTCCATCGATTTTCACTAAAATCGCTGAGATATTATCCCTTTCCTGTCGTTGTTTTACCAGTTCGATCAAATGGTGTAACTGCGTTTTCATTGTCTTTTGATCTTTCAAAACACTTGCATGTAATGTCTGAAACATCTCTGCTTCCCCGATCTCATGTCGAAAACCATCCGAACAGAGCAAAAATACGCCGCTTTTTATATTTCCATACAGCATTTCCGGTTCCACCTGCGCAGAAGCTCCCACACATTGCAACAGCATATTTCGCCTTTTATCCACTTTTGCCTGTTCTAATGTCATCGTTCCTCTTTTTATTTCTCTGGCAATAAACGTATGATCTGTAGTCATCTGACGAATGGTCGTTTCATCCAGAAAATACAATCTGGTATCTCCTACATGTAAAGTCAGATACTTGTCTCCCACACACAAAATAGCAGTGACCGTGGTTCCAAGTTGTACACGCTGCCGCTGCCCGTAAATACCTATTTTTGTATTTAATTCCCTTATCATTAATTCCCACTTCTGTGCGATGACCGTAAAATCAAGATGCACCAGTTCTTTTGGAAGTTCCTGTTCAAACCATGTTGCAAAACTTCGGATCACAGTAGCACTTGCCAGCTCTCCTTTATCCAGTCCTCCCATTCCATCGCAAACAACCGCAAGTAAAATTTCCCCTAACTCTGTCTCTGCATGTTTTACAAGAACACTGTCCTGATTTATGTTCTTCCTAATTCCAATATCTGTTTCTGCTACTACCGTATATCTCATACTTCCTCCCCTGAATTAATTTGTATACCATCCCCTTCAAAAAATAGGCAAATTCGGATATATAATTTCTATCATGTCCCTGTACCGATTTCACAGAATACCAAATGTGGTCTACCAGCATTTGAACGTCAACCGTCTGCCAGTTCTGCTCCAATGGAAGATAAATAAACTGCAGTTTTCTTGTTGCTTCATTGATAAAAATATAGTTGATATCCCATATCACACTCTCTGCATTCAGGTCATTGGCATTTATTTTCTGATTCATGTCTACGATTTGTTCCATCATAAACAAAAAATCCGTTTTCTCCAGCGGATTTTTCAGTTCAAGAATGCAAACCGTCATATTTCAACATTAAAAGCGAATTTGAGCGATAATTTTGCACATAAAACAAGTGAAATCTATCAAAATTTATATATATTTGTGAATATTTTGATATTTCTCCCAAAACTTTTTTGATACAGAAACACATAATTCGCAGCTTATGGAAAAAACAGAAATTCAAGTCGAACGCACGTGAGACTTGGTGCGTGATTCTGGTCAGCGCAAGCT
>ERZ773103.2741-NODE-2741-length-15664-cov-5.067974_pt1 | contig 15664 bp, 13 predicted proteins | sample MGYA00511118_ERZ773103 | MGnify/ENA primary metagenome ERZ773103 (study PRJEB29015, sample SAMEA2737821) | human gut metagenome | biome: human gut; feature: human-associated habitat; material: faeces | place: China | collected 2012 ... | reverse complement strand
CTTTTATATATTTTTAAATTTATATATCTACTTTGAATAATTACTCTTCTGTTTCTTGTAAGTAACCTTACACTTATTATTATATAATAATTATTATTAATTACAAGCCCTTTTTTTAAAATTTTTTAAATTTTTTTCTAATTGATAATACCTTTCAACTAGCACTACTAAAAGCTTTATAGCCTCTCTATATGATATTAATTATCAATTAGATAAGAATAGTTATATTTTTAATCATTAGTTACTTCTTTCTTCTATTAACTCCTTTAAATAAATTAAAAGCACCAAATAACAATGCTATTTGATTCTTTCTATTAATTATTCTCTTGATATAATTCCATTTTTATAATTGATTTAAACAAGTCTCCATCAATTTCTATATTCAGTTCTCCGCCATGAAGCTCTACTATACTTTTAGCAATAGCAAGCCCAAGACCAGATCCTTCTGTAGTCCTTGCTTCATCTCCACGTTTAAATCTATTTGTTATTTCCCCAGCATCAAAGTTTAGTTCATAAGATGAGATATTCTTCATTACAATAATGGCATTTTTTTCATCCTTAATAATATCAATATATACCCTTGTCCCTCTTAAAGAATATTTGGTTATGTTGGAAATTAAATTTTCAAAGACTCTAAATAATCTTCTTCCATCTCCATTAACATAAACTTTTTCTTCTGGGAAATTAGTTCTAATCTCTAATAAACTCTCAGTGAGTTTTTCATCGAACTCACCTAAAGTCTGTCTTAGAAGCTGCACTATATCTATTTTAGCCAAATGAAGCTCCATTTCACCACTTGCAGCTTTAGAAGCTTCAAACAAATCTTCTATTAGCGCTTTTAGCCTTTGAGATTTACTGTCTAGAACAGCAATATAATCTCTTGCACTTTCTGGTTCTATAGGTTCTCGCTTTAATAAATCAATGTAATTTATAATTGAGGTCAACGGAGTCTTTAAATCATGAGAGACATTAGTTATAAGCTCACTTTTCATCTTTTCACTCTTCATTTCATTCTTTAAAGACTTTCTTAAGCCCTCTTTAATATTATTGATATCATGTGCCAAGTTAGATAAGTATCCTTTTCCTCTTTCCTCAATCTTATAGGTTAATTCTCCGCTGGCTGCATCCTTTGCCCCAAGCATTATTTTATCTAAATATACCATGCTTTTTATTAATTTGATAAGCAGAGCAAAACTTATTAAAAAGCCTACTATAAAACATGGCCATAATAACCTTCCATTATTAAATATACCTACCAACAATAATATAACTACTGTAGATATATACATAATTCCAATTATAAAGATATTCTTTATGAACGATCCTCTTTTAATTATATCTTTTGTTGTATAATATATGGTTTTACTAATAGTATTTTCAAAAATTGCTCCCTCAGAATAGCTTACTATTAACGTCTCTACTGTTACATATAATAAAATTAAAATAATAGATAATGTAAGTATATTCCTATAAGTAAAGCTAATTAAATATCTTCCTTCACCAAGTATTTTATTATAATAACTATTAAATATTAGCTTATATGCTATGTATGCTAACAATAAGCCTCCCAACTTATATTCAAATGGATATTTCTTTAATTTATCTATTAATATATCAACTTCATGCATCCTGCTATTTTCTTTCTTTTTTAAATATAATAGTAATGCTAATATAGCTACTGATACCAAACATACTATTATCTTAATACCTATAACATGTCCTATCTCTTCAATAGATTTATAAGCACTATATATAGAATCTCCCTTCTGCAAAACTTTTGGTATCCATACATATAGTTCTATACTATAATTATTTAAATAATAATATTTGGATGATTGATTTTGTATATATGATGATACGTAATTTCCACTAGTATAATATCCTGAAGAATTTCTTTTAATTCTATTTACTATATGAGAATTAGTAGATTTTTTTCCTGATATATATACATTTTCAGTAACACCATCATTAGTGGTAATCTTTCTTATAGAATAGTATTTTGTATCTTTTATCAAATCTTCATCTGCTTTTTTTTTAGTAATCCAGCTATTACTCAGTATATCAAAAGCTGCAAAATCAATATTATTATAAGCACTTAGCTGAACTTTTAGATTTTCATATGCCGTCTTTTTACTTTCTAAAATTTCTTCAAGTAAACTTGCTTCATCATATGCATATTTCTCTTCTATCTTCTTTCTCTCTTCATTTAATATAGCCTGTTGCTCATCATAACTATAATCATGAAAACCTTGCGAACTTTCTCTTATACTTTTGATATTTTGATATTGGCTTTCAATCTTTTTTTCTATTTTTTGTTTATAACTATCAATTTCATATTGGTTTATATTGTTTATATCATTAACATATTCATCATTTTTATAATAAATAGCATAATCTAGCGCCATTCCTATATAATCATCTATTTCCTGTGCTAGATATGAATCAACATAAATCCTCTCTGGCAGTGTTAAATCATAGTTGTTAATCACTTCAGCTCCTGACAAAATCGACATTGATAAAAAGATGAATATAAGAATATATAAGAAATAGTTAAAAAATTTCTTATTCATACTTTTCAATTTTGTAACCAATGCCCCACACCACCTTTAAATATTTGGGTTCTTTAGGATTGATTTCTATCTTTTCTCTAATCCTTCGTATATGTACTGCAACTGTATTTTCAGCATTATAGCTTGGTTCTTTCCATACATTTTCATATATTTCATCAATAGAAAATACTCTTCCCTTATTTTTTAATAATAGCTCTAATATACCAAACTCTGTTGCTGTAACCCTTATAGACTCACCTTCAACGAATACTTCTTTACTTTCCAAATTGATTTCTAATCCACTGGACTTTATTACCTTTTCATCTTCTTTAGAAACATTAACGTAATTTCCTAAAGTCATATATCTTCTTAATTGTGATTTTACTCTAGCAATTAGTTCTAAAGGATTAAAAGGTTTAGTAATATAATCATCAGCTCCCATATTTAAACCTAATACCTTATCAGTATCTTCTGATTTTGCTGATATTAATATTATTGGAATATTTTTTTCCTCCCTAATCCTCATAGTAGTTCGTAATCCATCCATCTTAGGCATCATAATATCCATCAATATTAAATGTATTTCATTTTCCATCAATGCCTGAATAGCTTGTATACCATCATATGCTTTAATAACACCAATTCCCTCATTTTTTAAATATATTTCAATTGCATCAACTATTTCCTTATCATCATCTACTACTAAAACAGTATTCATATAACTTTTCAACTCCTCTCCATAATATTATAGCCTATAAAATTAAAAATACAAAAATCAAAACTTTTAGAAAAAAAGAGCATGATACTTTTTTTATATCATACTCTTTAGCAATTACTAACGTAATTTTATTAACTTAATGACATTGATCTTTTGCCATGTGATTTTTTATACTATATAGTTAAAAGAAGTCCTGCAATTGTGGCACTTAGAAGGTTTGCTAATGTTCCACCTAAAACAGCTTTCCATCCCAATCTTGCTATGTCAGCTTTTCTATTTGGAGCCATTCCACCTATACCACCTATTAAAATAGCAATAGAAGAAATATTAGCAAATCCACATAAGGCAAATGTTACTATTGCTGTAGTCTTTGCTGATAATTCTGGTAATAAAGGTGCCATATTACTAAATGCAACAAATTCATTTAATATTAATTTTTGACCTATTAATGATCCTGCTGTTACAGCTTCTCCCCACGGAACACCTATTATCGCTGCTACTGGTGAGAATATCCACCCTAATATTCCTTGTAAGCTTAAGTCAGATACACCGAACCAGCCTCCAATCCAACCAATTAAACCGTTAATTAATGCTATAACTGCAACGAATGCTAAAATGATAGCTGCTATGTTAAGAACTAGACCTAACCCATCAATTGCACCCTTTGATGCTGCATCAACAACATTTGCTGAATTATCTTTAATCATTTCAACTTCATTTTGAACCTTATCATGCTCTGTTTCTGGACAAAGAATTTTTGCTATTATAAGACCAGCTGGTGCTGCCATAAATGCTGCTGAAATTAAGTATTCTATTGGAATTCCAAGCATTGAATATCCTACTAATATTGAACCTGAAACTGATGCTAATCCACCAACCATTACTGCAAACAATTCAGACTCTGTAAGCTTTGAAACATAAGGTTTAATTAAAAGTGGCGCCTCTGTTTGACCTAAGAAAATATTTGCTGATGAAGATATTGTTTCTAATTGAGAAGTTCCTAAAAGCCTAGATAAAGCTCCCCCTATAACTCTAATAACAAACTGCATTATTCCTAAATAGTAAAGTATAGAAACAACTGCGGATATAAATATTATTACACATAATACATTAACAAAAAATATACTTCCATCATTAGCTAGTGAACCAAATACAAAACTAATACCTTCTTGAGCATAATCGATAACTGATTGTACTCCAAGAGCAACCTTGCTTAAAACATACTTACCTACACTCCACTTTAAAACGGCTAATGCAAATCCAAATTGAATTAAAAATCCAATTATTATGGTTCTCCATTTTATACGCTTCTTATTATTTGATAATAAGTATGCCACTGCAAATATAAATAAAATACCTATAATGCTATTTAAAATTGCCATAAAAATCTCCTTTTCTTTCATCAGTTAGTTTATTCTTATCTCTCTAATTTAGTATTTACAAGAATTTTTCACTTATACACGAGCATTATTTTTACAAAATATTAATGTTCATAAACTATTTACGATTATACCCTTATTTAACCCCTTCTACAAAACAATATTTACCATATATTAAAAAATATATAATATAGTATATTCTTTTTTTAAATTTTTCTTAAATTGTATACTGTATTGGTATACAATAAACATATTATATCATATATTGAAATTCCTATAAAAAGGCTTTATCACTATTATTGACTAACTTTCTTAATTACTATATAATAAAAAACAAATAATATAGTATAAAGTGTTGAAAAGAAGTAGTACTATAACCTTGTAATCTTAAGAGAGCTGTTGGAAGGTGTAAAACAGTGTTTACATTATAGGAACTTGTCTTGGAACTTACTTGTCAAAAGCAAGTACGGGATTCCCGTTAACGATTTCGAGTGAGAAAATCTTTTTTTGATTTTCTAATAAGAGTGGTACCGCGAAATAATAGCTTTCGTCTCTTAAATATAGAGATGGAAGCTTTTTTATTTAATTAAAAGCAGATAATTGAAAAGTTAGAATTATGTATGAAACTCCTGAGGAATTTTTACATCAATTATCCATTATCAATTTTCAATTATCAATTAACCTAGGGAGGATTTTAAAATGAGTAACTATGGAACTGCTATTGATAAAAAATGGCAAAAGAAATGGGAAGAAACTGAACTTTATAAATTTAATCCTAATAAAGAAGGAGAAAAATTATATGTTTTAGAAATGTTCTCTTACCCATCTGGAAGTCAATTACATGCTGGTCACTGGTTCAATTATGGTCCAGTTGATTCATGGGCAAGATTAAAGAAGATGCAAGGATACAATGTATTCCAACCAATGGGATTTGATGCCTTTGGTCTACCAGCTGAAAACTTTGCTATTAAAACAGGAATTCATCCATGGGATTCTACCGAAAAAAATATCAAGACTATGGAAGATCAATTAAAAGCTATGGGAGCTATGTTTAACTGGGAAAATGAAGTTATCACATGCACTCCTGAATACTACAAATGGACTCAATGGATATTCTTAAAGCTTTATGAAAAGGGATTAGCCTACAGAAAGAAAGCCCCTGTAAATTGGTGTCCATCATGTAATACAGTTTTAGCTAATGAACAAGTGCATGAAGGATGTTGTGAAAGATGTTCTACTGAAGTAACTAAAAAAGACTTAACTCAATGGTTCTTTAAAATAACTGAATATGCTGATGAGTTATTAGAAAAATTAGATACTTTAGATTGGCCAGAAAAAACTGTTGCTATGCAAAAACACTGGATAGGAAAATCTACTGGTGCACAAGTTACTTTCAAAGTTAAAAATTCAGCAACTAGCTTTGATGTATTTACAACAAGAGTTGATACATTAAATGGTGTAACTTATGTTGTTTTAGCACCTGAAAATCCATTAGTAGATGAACTAACTACTGCAGAAAACAAAACTGCCGTTGAAGAATACAAAGAAGCTGCTAAAAAGCAATCTGATATAGAAAGACAATCTCTTTCAAGAGAAAAAACTGGTGTATTCACTGGTTCATATGCAATAAACCCTATAAACGGTAAAGAAGTACCTGTATGGGTTGGTGATTACGTACTTGCTACTTATGGTACTGGTGCTGTTATGGCTGTTCCAGCTCACGATGAAAGAGACTTTGCTTTTGCAACTAAATTTAACTTACCAATAGAAAGAGTTATCACTAACAAAAAAGGTGAAGAAGTTGAACTTCCATACTGTGAATACGGAGTACTTGTTAACTCTGGACAATTTGATGGTTTAACTACTGAAGAAGCTAAAGAAAAAATCGTTGCTAAATTAGCAGAAAATAACTTAGGTGAATCAAAAGTTAATTATAGATTAAGAGACTGGCTAGTTTCTAGACAAAGATACTGGGGAGCCCCAATCCCTATGATTTACTGTGAAGACTGTGGTACTGTACCAGTTCCAGAAAAAGATCTTCCAGTACAATTACCATATGATGTTCAATTTGCACCTGATGGAAAATCTCCACTGGCTAAATGTGAATCATTCATCAATACTACTTGCCCATGCTGTGGTAAACCAGCTAAAAGAGAATGCGATACATTAGATACTTTCGTATGTTCTTCATGGTACCAAATGAGATATGTAGATAACAAAAACTCAGAAAAAGCTTTCGATAAGGACTTAGTAGACAAAATGCTACCAGTTGACAAATATGTTGGTGGACCTGAACATGCTTGCATGCACTTACTATATGCTAGATTTATCACTAAAGCTTTAAGAGATATGGGATACTTAAGCTTTGACGAACCATTTAAGAGCTTAACTCACCAAGGTTTAATTTTAGGACCAGATGGATTAAAGATGTCAAAATCTAAAGGAAATACTATTTCTCCAGATGACTACATTAAAGAATACGGTGCTGACGTATTTAGAATGTACTTAATGTTTGGTTTTGCTTACACAGAAGGTGGAGCTTGGAGTGATGATGGAATTAAATCTGTTGCTAGATTCGTAGATAGAATTGAAAGATACTTAGATTTAGCTAGAGAAGCTATTGCTAATGGAGAAAACAATAAAATCACTATTGATAAAACTGAAAAAGAATTAAACTTCTGGTTAAACAACGCAATTAAAGGTGTTACTGAAGATGCTGATAAGATGCAATTCAATACTGCTATAGCAAGAATGATGGAATTTGTTAATGCATTTTCTAAATATCTTCAAGAAGAAACTAAAAACTTAGACTTCTTAAAGACTGTATGCAAAGACTTCATCAAGACTTTAGCACCATTTGCTCCTCACTTTGCTGAAGAACAATGGAATCTATTAACTGGTGAATACTCAGTATTTAACGAAGCTTGGCCAATATTTGATCCAAATGCTCTTGTTAAAGATGAAGTAGAAATAGCTATCCAAGTAAACGGAAAAATTAAATCTAAGATTAATGTATCTACTGATTTAGATGAAGAAGGAATTAAAGCAGCTGCTTTAACTGATGAAAATATACTTGCTGCTACAGAAGGTAAAAATATTGTTAAAGTCATAGTAATCAAAGGAAGACTTGTTAATATAGTAGTAAAATAAAAAAAGAGTGCCTAATCACTCTTTTTTTATTTGATTATTATGAATTAACTAAGCTCTTCTAGCACTGGTTTAAATTTAGCAAGTACTTGACTTACTAATTCTTCATTTAATGCAGTATAATAAGAAAGGTATCCTGCTTCACCTAATGCTCTGTAAGCATCCTTACTCATTTCCATCCAACTTTCAGGTATGTAAACCCATACGATTTCTTCATATTTACAGCTTAATAAGAAATGTTCCATACCAAAGAAAGCATATTCCTCTATTTCATGAAGCCTATTAAACTTCTCATAATCATCTACTACTTGTGAAGTTAATTTGTATTCATATATATCTGCATAAAAGAAATCAAATTTATCTTTTTCTGCAGTATAGGCATCTCCTTGAATTATTTTTATTTTAGGATTGTCAGCAAAATTCTTATTATACAAATCAATTACTTCCTGGCTTATTTCATAAACAGTTACTTCACTAACATTTTCTTTCTTAGCCATTTCCCAAACAGTATAGCCTAACCCTAAGCCAACTACACCTACTTTTCCATGAGCTCTCTTTATTGAAAAATACGCACCTTCTACTTCTAAAGGAGTAAGTCTCATCCATATATGCTCTGGTCCATGAAGTTCTAATATAGGTTTATTAACTTCTCCTTCTTTAGCATATAAATAGCCTTGTATTATTCCTTTTAATCCATCAATTGCTTTTATTTCATAGCTACCAACCTTAGCTGGTGAAATTATTTTGCTATATTCATCTATTTTTTCTAAAACATAACTATTATTAAAGGGCTTCAAATCAAACAATTCCTTTCTTAGCAACATTTTTAGCCAATATACATAGGTTTATTATATTGTTAATTTGTTTAACTTTCAATATAATTTATAATTTTGTAAAAATGTCCTTTACTCTCATATACTCCTTTTAAAAATTCCTTGCTATTTCCGAGTAATATGGTATACTATGAATATAATTTGGAAAAATATTTTTGAGGTGATAATATGAATAAGTTTTTAGTAAGCGAAGAAGCATATAAAGAATTTAAAGCTTTCTTAGATGAAAATGAAGTGGAAAAATATAGTATTAGAATAAACTTAGCAGGTTTTGGATGCAGTGGTCCAGCTTTTAATATAACTGTTGACGAAGCAAATGAAAATGATGTTGTTGAAACAATGAATGATATAACTTTCATAGCTGAAAGCAAATTAGTTGATGAATTTGGTGGATTTAAATTACTTTCTTCTGAAGAAAATGATGGAAGAGGATTATCTCTTAAACCAGTTATCGAAGTTGCAGGTGGATGCGGTTCTTGCGGAGGTGGCTGCGGTCATTAAAAAAGAGTGCTTAGTAGCACTCTTTTTTAATTGATTTTTTAAATATTATTCTAACTCCATTAATGAATTTATTCCAAAATTCATAATTCAATATTAACTAATGTTTTCATTAGAAAACCCATAATCAATATATTCTTCATTAATATTTTGTATTTCCTTTAATATATTAATCCAATATGCATGTTTTATTATCTTATCAGCTCTAGAATCTTCGTCTAAATTTGAGCAATTTTCATTATAAAAACTTATGTAATATTCATTTAATTTTTCTGCCATTTCTTTTAGCACACTAACTTCCTCTAACTTATCATCATTAATTTTCATACTTTCAGTTTTTTCACTTAAATTGCTTTTAATATAACTATAAATAACCTCTTCTATTTGCCAATATATGCCATTAATATTTTTATTTTCAATGGATACATTTTTATTGCTGGTTTTTATATTAGGGTTATCTCTATATTCTAAGTAGTATTCCAATAGATCTATTTCAGCATTAGCAATAGCTGAATAATTTTTATACAGTTTTAATAGTTCCTCATTACTAATATTCCTAGCCTTAATACATTTATCTAAAATACTAAGCACACTTTCATTTTTTATCCTTATCTCTTCAATATTTCCATAACAAGTCAATTCAATGGTTCTTTTATATCTTTTGTTTACTATAACTTGATAGCAATTTAGGAAAAAGCTTATAAATAAAATAGTCAATATTGCTATAAAACATTTATCCTTTTTAGTTATCTTATCTTTCATAGTACACCCCCATCAATATTATATCATAAATATTTAATGCTAGGTCCCAATAGAAAAAACTACATAAATAATCATTCTCATCAGTGCTCTTATTTTGACATCAACATGAGAATAAACTTTTTATATTAATCAATATGAATACTTATTATCATGTTAATGTCTTATGAATACTTCATTTACTTTATTTCCTTCATAACCATATTAAGAAGATTCATCTCTGAGCTTGACCCATAAATATCTTTATCTACTAATATGCATGGTATTCCTCTATCATTGGATATCTTACTCAAATAATCATACTTGTGCATTACTTGTGGTGCTATAACTGCTAGATTGCATCCCTTTTCTATTTCCTTTTCAAACTCACGTATACCTACAGCAAGAATATCCATATCAATATCTTCTTTCTTAGCTTGTTTCTTTAATGAACTAATAACTATAGCACTAGCTAAACCTTGAACACAAACAAATAATACCTTCATTCTAAACTCCTCCTTAAACTTTTTCTGAAAACATTTACTGACATAAAAAAAATATATAGAAATAATAAACTACGTAGTATGTAGTTTATTATTTTCTTCATCTACTTCTTTATATATAATCTTATATAATTTAATCATTCTTTCTACCAAAGTAATTACTTCCATTGCAATCATAAAATGATCCTGTGCATGATTATATTTTTATTGTATTTTATTTATTATCAATATTTTAGTTGTCTTTATACCTTTCCAAATCTTTTTTCGTTATATCAAGAAGATTATTTAATTCCCAAACTTCTCCCTCTTCTATAAGCCTATTTAAAAGAACTTCATACCTAGTAGCTTCAGCAACCTTACCTAAGGATATTAATGTTAAAATATTATTCATAATAGACGAAATAATATCTGATTTAACTTCAAATAATTTTTGTGCATCTTTTATTTCATCCTTTATCTCAAGCATTTGTTGGTCTAATTCAAAGGCTGCATCAGCAGCTTTCTTAAGCTTAACCTTTATTTCCTCTGGTATATGCTGCTTATATTTATAATTTAATGAATGTTCTGCCGTTGCCCAGAAGTTCATTGCTAATGTCCTTATTTGAAATTCAGCCAATATATCCTTTGCCCCATCAACCATATTAACTGTATACTTAATAATTACATGATAACTTCTATATCCACTTGACTTAACATTACTTACATAATCCTTTTCGTAAAGTATTTGCATATCTTTTCTTACTCTTAAAAGCTCCACCACTTTATCTATATCATCAACAAACTGGCACATAATTCTTATACCAGCTATATCCTCCATCTCTTGTTGCAGCCTATCTAAAGGAATTTCAAACTTATTAGCCTTTTCTAATATACTTGATACTTCCTTAACTCTTCCTGTTACAAATTCAATTGGTGAATATTCATTTCTTCTTCTATATTCTTTTCTTATGCTTCTTAACTTCACCTTTAATTCATCAATAGCTTGTTCATAAGCCATTAAAAAATTCTTCCAATTTTGAATAGCCATTCTTTTTATCACCCTTATTTATCGTTTACTATAAAATAAAAACTTTTGTAAATTTCATGTTACTTCATTACTATTATAACAAAATTTCACTATCTTTGTTTAAAAATTGTTTTTTAAAATAATTTCTTATTCTCTATTTAAAATAAAAATACCTCAAAATAACCTATTTTATTTTGAGATATCCCCATTACTTATAAAATTCTTACTGGATTAAAATCAATAAAATCACAAGAAGTCATAATATATTCTATCTCATTTATTATTCCAGTTTTTGCTTTAAATCTTCCTAATCCATGTAAATGTCCATAAATAACTTTTTCTACATTATATTCTTTAAAAATCTTCATAAATTCTGACTCTTCATAACCTTCATTAAATGGTGGATAATGAATCATAACAATTATTTTAGAATATCCTAATTTCTTTGCACTTTCTAAAGATAACCTTAATCTTATGGCTTCCCTAGCATATATTTTTGCATCTTTTTCTGTAAATTTCTCACTATCAGGTGATACCCATCCACGAGTTCCACAAATAGCATAATCATTATATGTATAAAAATTATTTTGAATAAACTTCATATTTTCATACATTGCATTTAACTTGCTTATGCTGCTCCACCAATAATCATGATTTCCTTTAGAAATTATCTTTTTTCCTGGAAGACTATCTATCCAGTCTAAATCAACCTTGCTATCTTCCGCTTTCATAGACCATGATATATCGCCTGCTATAAGTACAGTGTCTTCATCTGTAATCCTACTAATCCAATTTTCCTTTATCTTTTCGTCATGATTAAGCCATCTTTCTCCAAAGATATCCATAGGCTTATCAACATTTAAAGCTAAATGTAAGTCTGATATCGCATATAATGCCATCTTTTAACTTCAACCTCCTATAAAGAGCTATCTAATTCAGTAATATAAGCAATTATATGAGCTACAGCCTCATAAACTTCTGTTGGTATAGCATCTCCTACATCAACATTGCATAATAAATCTGTCAGTTCCTTATTAAAAACCACTGGAACTTCACTATCTTCTGCTTTTTCTAATATTTTATCTGCTATAATTCCCATTCCTACTGCAGTAACTATTGGTGCATTAGCTCCATCATAGTTTAAAGCTACAGCTTTCTTTCTATTTTGCACTATATTCCACCTACTATCTTATACTGTAATATCCACTGCCGCAATATTATTATCATTAAAAAATTCTCTACAAGACGATAGTTGAAGTTCTTCTGTCCTTTCAACAATTTCTATTTTAGTACTGAATCCTGATGATTCAACTATTTCTTTTAACTTCTCCTTTGAAATAACAAATAAATTCATAACACTTTTATCACATTTTAATTGCAAATCAATGTTCCTATTTTTTACATTTAAAAGAGCATCAACTGTGCCAAGCTTTACTGTTTTAACTGATATAGCCACCTTGAAATTACTGCTATCTATAGATTTTCCTTCTTTCCTATCATCCTTAATAATAAGCTTACATGGATATTCATTTTCCTTAAAATTTATTGGTACATCTAAGCAATAATATTGATCATTAATTTTATTGAATAACTTTAAATCATTTATACTATTTTTCATTATATTTAAAATTTGCGAAGAATTTTCGTCACTTTCTTTTAAATTAGAAATTATATTTCTTATGACCTCTTTAGCTCCTTCAGATTTTTCTGTAATATTTTTAGATAAATCCTTACTTATATTAAATATATTTTCTCTTATATCATTGGATTTTAACTCTTTTTCTTCACCTTTTTGTTTACTTTCTACACTATTAAATAAATTTTTTATAAAATTTATTTCTTTATCTTTAATTTCATCTTTATTAATTATAACTTCCAATAACTTTGCTTCAGCATCATTTAATCTTACTTCTTTTCCTGTATGTTTTAATATACTTTCTCTTAAAATTTCTTTATTAATATTAAGTTCAGACTTATTCTCATTAACCATAGACTTATTTTCATTTTTTAGTACTTTAATGATTTCTTTAACATCATCTTCCATAAAAAAATCACTTTTTGCACCATCATTAATTATATTATCCTTTGAACTTTCTTTTATTAATGTTGCTTGAATTGTTTTTCCTGTTGAGCTTTTTGATAATATACTAATATTATTAATACTATTATCTTTAATATCTTTGATATCATTAATATTCTTAATATCCTTGATATCATTAATATTCTTAATATCCTTGATATCATTAATATTCTTAATATCTTTAATATCTTTAACTTCTTTCATATCATTAATGTCATTATTGCTATTATTCTTATAATCAATAACATCTTTTGAATATTCTTGCTTTAATGTTTTTTCTAAAATTTCTCTATTTAAAGTATTATCTTCAATTGCTATAGCATTACCTAATTTTTCATTAACCTCATTAATTACTTTTTCCATAGCATTTTCATTATTAAATAACTTATTAAAACTCTCTAAATTTTCTTTAGTAAATTCAATGTCATTTTCTAAGAATAGAAGTACTTCTTGTAAATTAGTCTTAGAAAAAGCTTCAAAGAATTCATAAAGCTTTTGTGATACATAAACTCCTTCTTTACTATTTGCTGCAATATCCCTACTATTTAAATAAGAATTTATAAAATTTTTTATTTCTACTGGATTATTATTCATCTTATCACTAAATTCCATTATGCTCTTTACAGTAGTAATATTTTCCCTAGTAAGAGGTATATTGTATTTCACCATAGCCTTAAGCATATTGTAATCTTCCTTCTTTAAACCTTCTTTCAAGATAAAGTTCATTATCTCATCAATACTTTCCTTGGCAATTTCTTCATTTATTACTTCCGTATTATTAGCAGTTAGCTTAAGAAACAACATATTATCTTTTAATTCTGCTACTTCAAAATTTAATAAGCCACCTTTTAAATCCACTTCACCTTGCAGTTCAGCTTCTATCTCCATTCCATTAGTTAATTTTATGGTAACCTTATTACTTTGGGAATCCTCCTTAATAACTCTTCCTTTTAAAGTATCTCCTTGATTAAATTCATAGCCTCCTCTAAAGCTCACCTTTTCTGTTGTTATATATTTTCCATAAGTAAATGTTGATATATTATTAATTTTTCACCCCTCCATTCATTATGGCTTAGCTAACCATATTTAAGTATCTAATTTAGTTATCGTAAAAAATATTATCTTCTAAACTTCTTATTTATATATTCAGTGAAATAATCCAACTATATAAAATAAAGGAGATAGATAAAATTTCTATCTCCTTTATTTATTGAATTATTGTACTTCTATTTTAGTGTAATTCTTCTTTCCTCTTTTAATTAAAGCAGATCCATCTTGAATATCTTCTTCTGTAAATATTCTTGCTACTTCTGTAACTTTTTCTCCATTTAATGAAAGACCACCTTGTTGGATTAATCTCCTTCCTTCAGCTTTCGATGGAACTATTTTAGTTTCAGCTATAATATCAAGAACTGTTTTACCAAAGCTTTCAGCACTTATAGTAACTGTTGGTACATTGCTCATATCTACTCCACCAGCAAATAATGCTTCTGCTGCTGATTTAGCTTTTGTTGCTTCTTCTTCTCCATGAACAAGTTTAGTTACTTCATAAGCAAGTACTGTCTTGGCTTTATTTATTTCAGAACCTTCTAAAGCACTTAATCTTCTTACTTCATCCATTGGTAAGAATGTTAATAATGATAGGCATTTTTCAACATCTGCATCATCAACATTTCTCCAATATTGGAAGAATTCAAATGGAGATGTTTTTGCTGGATCTAACCATAAAGCTCCACCAACTGTTTTACCCATTTTTTGTCCTTGGCTATTTGTCAAAAGTGTACAAGTCATTGCCATAGCTTGGCCTTGAGCTTTTCTTCTAACTAACTCAACTCCAGCAATCATATTTGACCATTGGTCATCTCCACCAAGTTCCATCTTACAGTTATATTTTTGGTTTAACACATAGAAATCATATCCTTGCATTAACATATAGTTAAATTCTAAGAATGAAAGACCTTTTTCTAATCTTTGCTTAAAGCATTCTGCACTTAGCATTCTATTTACTGAGAAGTGTACTCCAACATCTCTTAAGAAATCTACATAATTTAAGTTTAATAACCAATCAGCATTGTTTACTAGTATAGCCTTATCATCTGAGAAATCTATGAATTTTTCCATTTGCTTCTTGATACATGAAACATTATGCTCAATTTGTTCTTTTGTAAGCATAGATCTCATATCAGTTTTTCCTGATGGATCTCCTACCATTG
>ERZ773103.2722-NODE-2722-length-15767-cov-6.053717_pt1 | contig 15767 bp, 17 predicted proteins | sample MGYA00511118_ERZ773103 | MGnify/ENA primary metagenome ERZ773103 (study PRJEB29015, sample SAMEA2737821) | human gut metagenome | biome: human gut; feature: human-associated habitat; material: faeces | place: China | collected 2012 ... | reverse complement strand
AACCTATGATTTTATCATCAATCTGAGAGGTTTACACAGAATAATTTACACTACCCCCTTGGACATGTTGATCAGACCAACATCCGGAAGTATCACCATCAATTCCTTGTACATAGTAACTATTGTCACCCTTATCAAAATAAGCAGCATCAAAATATACAATCCATTCACCGTCTATCGTTTTACCATAAATCCTGCAATACTGCACATCCAATGGCATGAATACTTTTCCTTCTTCTTCAGAATCGTATAATTCAAAAACTGAAAATCCATCACGTAACGCCATATACATTTGGTTAAATGAATCTTTTTGTAAATTAAAAGATTTAAAATTCTTCAAAACAGTCTGATAATCTTTTAAAGCTTTGTTCCCGTTTATTGTTTTTGAAAAATCATTTTCTTGGGTAAGATTGTAATAATAAAGTGGCATAGAAGGGTAGTACATAAGAAGTTTTTTATACAACATAGAATATCTGCATAAGAATCTGGAAATTTCTCTTAAGTTGTCTTGGTTACTATTAGGAGAAGTAATATAAGTACGCAACAATTCTTTTGTATATGTAGTGAATGTTTTTGTAAATGACTTATTTACATTTCTCTGTAATAACTCCTGAAATTTTGCAAAACTCATTCGTTGTGCAAATTCTCTTTTATGAGAAAAATCAGAATCATCTGTTTTTGTAATTACTTTTCTTTCTTCCAACTATATCTATTCCTCCTTTCCACTAGAATCTGGTTGTGCGTTTTGGTGCACGTATTGTAAAGTATTTTTTAATATCTTCTTGGGAAGATTTCGGTCTATTCTTTTGAGTAATTGCCTTTCGACGTTCACGCATAAGACCAAAACTACACATGCAAGCCGTATAGCTACGATCGTCATGAAGCTTTGTAGCTTTTTCTGGTGTTAATTCAAAAGAGTCTTTTCCAGATTCTCTTTCTTTTCTCACCATGTTCACCAATTCTTCCTTTAGAGCGTCAATATTTGCTAATGCAATTTTATCCATCCAATCTAACTTAATAGTTTTTGTATTGACAGATTGAATTTTCCCAAGCTCATCGTTTAATTTTGCTTCAAATTCTGTCTCATTAAGTTTTTCTTTTTTCAACTTTTTGATAATAGATTCTTTTGCAGAATTTAATTTTTCCTGATCGATATCAAATACAGTTAAATAATCTTTGTTATCATATGGCGCGGTAAAACTAATTTTGTCCTGATTCATAAGCTCGATCATTGCTTCATACATTTCTGATTTATACTTTGTAGGACTCATTAGATGAATTTTATCTACTGCATTTGGAAACTTCTTTACGTATTCTGCTGAGTATTCTTTATCAATTAACCCTCTATGCACAATACCTGCTTCATCCGTCCAATCTTCCATAAGATAATCTGCAATATTGACACCGCCACCACCGGAGCCGGCATCAATATACACTCCAATAATATTGTCATAATTATCAGCTCCGCCATTATAATCAAGAATTACTTTTTTTAAATATTTAATCTGATCCGGTGTTTGCATAGGAGATTTTATCTTTTTACCAACATCAATTAAGTTAATACAGTTGACAATTCTCATTCTTGTGTCTAAACTACCGTCTATTTGTTCAAAATTATATATTTCTCCAACAAGAATTACTGAATTATCACGACTTCTAGCAGGATCATACGATATGATGAACTTTTTATCTCCAGTATCGTTATACAACAATGGTTTTCTAACTTCTTCATTACGTGTGATAACTCCACGGCGAATAATAGCAGAACTTCCTGCATCTGTTGTAAATTCACAGAAATATTCACGACGTGCTTTTTCTGGATTTGTTCTCATATCAGCGTCAATTGTCGATTTTTCAAAAAGTGGAGCCATAAGTTGCCCGTGAATAGTAGGATGTAATGGTACTTCACATGTGATTTTTGCAACAAAGTAATCTTTGTCCCCCATGAACATTTTCTTTGAAAAATCTCGATATAATGCATAATACTGTGTAGAAGTATCAGAAGCAGAAGATATGTAAAATTTCTGGTTCGGTATTTCTTTAGGGATTGCTCTTAACCGAATTTCATCAATTCGATTCCCATCTCTGTCTTTACCTGATTTAAAACTTTTATTTACGATTGCAAATGCGGAATATACTGACATCATTTCTTCTGAAAGAAAGCCGCATTCATCAAAAATTATATTGCCCCTCATACCTCTTTTTTTGTCTATGTTAGAATTTAAAGTTTGAGTAAAGCTACCATTATAAGTGCTATAACTAAAACCATTACTACCATGTGAAAATCCATCACCGGCAGCATTTTTTATTTCAACTTCAGCTTTAAATATATAACCTGTTGAACCTAACATAGTGTCAATATTGTCATTTGCTAATCTTTCAAGAGTAGTAAATGTTTGCTCTGCTTGAGAACCAGAACCGCTGGCTATATAAGTCCAATAGTTGTTAAAAAGCATGTCTTTTGCCATAATAATTAAATCAACAAGTGTTGATTTTCCAAAACCACGGCTACAAACAAGCAGTACATTTGGACAAGTCCAACTTTGTTGAACAATCCAAGCCTGTGCATCCAATAACTCAATATTGAAAAAATCATTGATGAACCTTACTGGATTACACTGATAGTATTTTTGTAAATACGCTATTTTAATTAACGATTCAATCTTACGAGAAGACATTGCGTATATACCAGGCTTTACAAATACAACATCTTCTTGAATACAACTATCTGAATACTCAATAACATCTAAACTGTCATCAATATCTCTAAACCTCATCAGAATCACCATCGCTTTCTTCATTTTCTTCCTTTGAAGTTTCAGAAAAGCAGGAAAATAATTCATTTAGATTAATAAGATTCATATTTAACTCAATCTCATTATCTTTTAAATAATCTTTTATATCTAAATTTTCACGAAGTAATATCCTAGAGATTTCAATATATTTATCTAAATCTTTTTGTAATTGAACAATTTTTTCTCTTTGTTCTGCGACCATATCAGACCATTCAGATTCATCAAGATTTAAAGTTTTCATAATAGATTGATTGCTTAAATCCATTACTTGACTCATTGCCTTACATGTTTCTAAATCAAATCCATTTACTTCACCTTCTCGAAGATTTAATTCTTTAATCTTCTTAATCTTACCAGTCCATGTATTTTCACCTTTTTTTGCATTCTTATTATGTTTTAGTGAAATACAGCTGTCCTGAGCAAGACTTGTGATGACAGAAGTGATTTTTCCTTTACTTTCCTGTAGTGATTTGATTGTTGCAGAATTCTTCTCAATATTTGAAATATCACACATTAATTTAGCAACGGTATCATCAATTTTTGATTGCTGTAAAAATCCACGAACAATGGAAATAGCAGAAGCAGTACGCATCATATCTTCATTAGCGTCTTCGCTGGAATCAAGAATTCCCAATAACTGAGAATATAAGAATGGCTGATCTTCAACATCTTCTTTTTCAAAAGGATCATAACTGAGAAGTCTTGTTACATCCTTTTTATTTTTTAAATAATCATCATATGTATCCTGACCTTTGTGTTTATCTATTTTTGCATCTATATTTTTGTCAGATGGTTGAATATCAGAAGTAATAGTCTGTGTGAAAAAATCAGAATCAAAATATGTCATACCTACATAATTCACCATAGAAATCTGACGAATATAAGCTGTCCATACATTTGATTTAACTTTTCCAGATGCAAGATTTTCAGCTTCTTGGACACTTGAATCCCAAACTTTTTCTAAAAAAGGTTTATTCAAATATCTTAAAGCAAGCTGAACAGATGTTTTATCCGGCGGATGCTCAATTTTATCTTTTCCAATTTTCAATGCAATTTTTCTAGCACACTCGCGACAAATTGGTGTAACACCGCTTTTACTCATAGGGTCAGTACTGACATAAAACTTATCTTTATCTTTATGTGTATCACATAAATGACACCAAGCACCATCTTTTAATTTTTGTACTTTTTCTTCTAAGGTTTCAATTTTCTTTTTAGCTTGTGCGACTGTTAATTTTGTCGCAGGTTCTTTTTCTGTCGCTATAACAGTCACCTTCTTCCTTTTTCTTCCAATAAATTAAGCGCTCTTTGCAATAGCAGTAAGAGTGCTTTCTAAATATTCTATATAATTTCCCCAACCTCATATCAAATAGAAAGAAAGTAGAAGAGTGGCGAGGTTAGATAACCACATACAAACTGGTAGCTACTCCGAGTTTGCTTCTACTCAAAAATCAACCACTTCCCGCCGATAGGAAAACAACGCCTAACCGCTATGGTTGTTATGTTTATGTATTCTCCACAGAGAATAATGTGTTATAATGTTTTTAATACAATAGTCAGGAGATTAATTTATGAGTAACAATTTTCAAATACCAGATGGATTCAAATTGACATCATCAGACGCTGTAGAACAATTCAAAAACACTGATTTTTCAAAATTAAAAGATCTGATTCCACCACCACAAACCAACATTCCTAAGCCTGATATTCCTGTTATGAAGAATCAGATGGTAGAAGAACAAAAGAAAACGAATGAACTTGTCAATCAATTACAGTCTCAGTTAACATCAATTCAGTACGAGAACATGAAATTGAATGCGCAAATTGAAGTTCTGAATCATACTATTGACTCCAACAATGAAAAGATTGATGAACTCAGAACAGCAAATTCCAAACTAGAAGTGATAAACCAGACGCTTGAGAAGAATAATAAGCATTACTGGCTATTTACATTTATTATTGCATTTGTTGTTGCCTTTATTTTTTTACCTTTTAGGATTCATTACACCTGTGTAATTAATACATATAACAAATGAATTAAAATACCAGTGCATCCGCCACATAATCCACCTAATAAAGCGGGATTAATTCTATAAATTCCTTTCATACCTTTCATATATAATTTTCTCCTTTTTATGTCAGTTATTAAAATATGTAGCTGACATTTTTTATAAATCAATTTTTACCAATATTTCATTATCACCATTTTCAAAAGACGCAACATCATCCCAATTATTGATTACATAATCCTTTACAACATCTACAATCTTTTCTTTAAAATCAACTGAGCTAATATCCATATGGTTATCTTTGATCAAATTGATACCAAGCATAAGCTTTCTCCTTTTTATCCACATAATAATAGCGTGTAGTCATACAGACTACACGCCAAATGAAACTCATATTTTATAAGCCGCCAATAGGACTCGCACCTACAACCTACTGATTACAAATCAGTTGCTCTACCAATTGAGCTATGGCGGCATAATAAGAACAGACTAACTAAATAGTCTGCTCAAATTATACTAATTTTTTACTCTAGGTAATCATCCAGAGTATTTGTCATGTCTAAAAATATTTCACGTACTAAAACCACCATACTCAATAATAACATTTCTTTATTATTCCGCCAAAACCAACCATATATTTCCATATCTTCCAAAATTTAACTAAACTCGAAGATATCAAATATAAATACAAATCTAACAAGTTATATTGTAACAACGACGCATACAACAACCGTAACAATTGGAGTTAATAATAGTGATCCCGCACGTATGTATAACATTTCTAATTCTGGTTATACATGTTTAGGTGTAATGAAATTAGATTTTTCACCAGAAGCTCCTGCATTATGTTTTTCAAAATGGAATTATTCACCATCTGGTGAAACATTATATATTAGTATGAAAAATAATGGATCATCTAGTGTTAAAATAGCAGTAACGGCTAATTTATTGTGGGTGAAAAATAATAATTACTTGCATTTATATACAAATGGTTATTTGATAACATATGTAAAAGCAATAATTAATAATTTTGAGTTATTAATTATTGTATTTTATTACATAGCAAATAACTATATATTACCAGTTGGAAAAAGCAGATTTTACGTATAAGACATCAACCCATAATTGTATTTTTATATCCTTTACAGTATTTAAATTTTTACAATATATATTTACATACGTATCATCTGGTGTCGCATATCCAAAATATAAAAAATAACTAGCTCCATATCCATTTGTTGTTGCATTATTTGCACTTACACAAATAATACTTCTTGAATATCCACTTTTTTTCGGTGCTTCAAATGAAAAATAATCATTATTTCCTTTAGATATTACTAGATTATCTCTTGATATTCTTTTTATATAGAATGCATTATTTAAATTCGTGTTTAGTGCACTAATAGCACCTGTTGCAGTACCGTCACCAATCCCAGAAATATCTGTTTTACCATAATGATTTTTTACAAATGATGTAATACAATCACCTGTAACAATTTTATTATTCATATTTTACCTCCTTTTCTTCCTACTTAAACAATGTTTCAAAATCAGTTACGCTCATCAATGTCATTTCATCCAATTTTGCTTTATCTGTTTTACTCATCAATCCATTTACAGAAGATGTAGCAGTAGAATATGTAGTATCTTTTTGTGGTGGGGTATATCCCAAGGCTCCAGTTACGTCAGCTTTTTCCAGTTTTGCTTTCGCATAAGAAAGTGCAGACCATTTGGAAGCACCATCACCTAATTTATATTTTCCGGCATTCGTTCCATCTGTAGTAAAAGCTATTTCACCAGCTAATAATACAGGATTTTTCGAAGTCCAGTTATTTTCTGTATCATGTTTTTGAACGTGTCTAACATTAATAGTTTTATCAGCCATTCAAAACTCCTCCTTTATTTTAAAATGAGTTCTGCGTATTCATCACATAATCGCTCAACAAATGAATACGCAGAAATATTCTCATTATATAAATAAAGTTTGTTAAGCTGCCCCGCCACCATCAAGTACGAGAGTATTAGAACCCTGTGTAAAATAGTCGGTGGAGACATTACATGCAACAGGAACACCGTTTGAGAAATAAACAGGATGTGTAGAAGATCCCGCATTTGTTCCTAATTTACTTGCAGTGGTAGCAGAAGTTGCAGATTCTGCACTTGTTGCATATTTAACAGACTTGTTAGCGTCTGCTGTGTTATCTACGTTACCTAAACCAACTTCACTTTTAGTATAAGTTGGCTTACTATTTGCCTTTGCCCAAGGATGTACATCTGACGCAGGAAGCGTAGTAGGATAAGCTGGAAGTGTAACTGTTGTTCCAGATTTATATTCTGTTGTTCCGATTTTTACAGACTGAACAGCAGTATCTGCTTTAGCTCCCTGAGCCGAAGTTGCTTTTCCGTCTAATGCTGCCTGTAAACCTGTAATTGTACTAATTGCCTGCGTATGAGCAGATGGTGTATATGTACTTGGTTTATCTGTTACACCAGACCATGGGACAGAAGTAGCAGAACCGGCAGTATAAACTTCATAACCTGCTTCTACATTAAGTTTTGTATCATCAACAACAAAATACATCTTACCAGTTTTAGTTACCTTTACGGTGTCGCCGATCTGAACTGATGTTGTTTTTAGAGCGAATCTTGCTGTGTCATCTGCAACAACAATGCATCTTTCTAGTGCACCCTGTGGCAATCTAGCAATATCAATTGTTCCTGTTGTGATTTTACTAGCATCTAAACTTGTAATATCTGTATTTCCATGAGTATGTGATTTAGAAGCTGCATCTGTAATGCCATATCCTGCAAGTGTAGTTGGGTTTGTTCCAGAAGTTACATGTCCCTGCGCATTTACAGTAACAGACTTATATGTACCGGCAGTTACTCCTGAATTTGGATGTGAATACACAGTATTCGTTGATGCAACAGTAATCTCACCGTCTGAACCTGTTGTAACAGTTGTTGCACCGCTGCCTTTAATTGTCACAGATTTTGTACTGCCGTCATTTCCTATAAGATTTACTTTTACATTACCATTAGTAGCACTTGCGGTAGCACCTAAAGAATATGTTGTATTAGTATAAGAAGAAATATATCCCTTATCATTTGTAAGATCGCTTACTTTTGTTGGTACAGTAATATTTACAGCTTTACTAGATGGTGTGAGAGCTGTACCATTTACTTTTACACTCTCAATAACGTTTGCTTGTGCATTGCTCGGAGCATGAGCTGCCTGTGAATGGGTATAAGCTTTGTCATAATTTGATTTTAATTCTTTTGTAAATGAAGCTGTGATAGCATCAAGAATATCTTTATTATTATGTGTATGTTTTGCATTTGTTACTGCTGTATTAATTGCAGTGCTAATTTCTGCTGGTGTCATTGTTACATAATCTAAATCTTTATAAACATTAACACCATCACCAATTTTAAATTTTGGAGCAACATCATTTGCTAACTCAATACCAAGTTCTCCTTTTAATAGAACCTTAGTTGATGAACCCCAGTTTGTATTTGTATCATTACAAAGAATGATACGTGTATTTAAAGTATTGTTTGCCATAATTCCTCCAATTAAAAAGACTCTACAGACTTGTAGAGTCTCCACATATAATTAAATTAATATCATTATAATCACTACCAATACAATAATATTTAAGATCAGTATCATCCCATCGATATGATTTATTTGCTAGAGTGTCTATATATATATTTCCAGGCTTCCCGACATTCGGAAAATTAATGATACCTGCATATGACTGTCTTTCTATCAATGAATCTAAAATATCATTTAAACCAGATATATCGGAGGTAATATGTGTATGTTTTTTATTTGAAAATAAATCTTTGCTATTTTCAATAAGCCTTTTAAGACCTTCTAAATCAAGATATTTTCTTTCCACTAAATTGCCCTCCAAAATGTATTAACGGTGGTTTTACACCGTTAATACATAAATATATATTACTCAGCTTTAACTGTAAAACAAGCATCGATTTCTTCATTTGTCATAGCAACAAATTTGATATCTTCGAGTGCCTGAATTCTTGCTTTTGCATTTGTAATTTCTGTTGTGTTTGCTGCAATATTAGTTTTGTTTGTGGCAACCTGTCCTGCTTCAAGAGCAGCAACAGCTCCAGCCTTTTCATACTCAGTAGTAGCAGTGAATGCTGCAGAGCCGAGACCTTTTACGGCAACTTCTTTATCCTGTACTTTGATTGTACCGTTTGTCGCGCCACTTTCTACATCAGCTTTCTGTACAGCAGAATCAGCTTTTGCTCCCTGTGCTGCTGTAGCATAATTTTTTGCAAGACCATCAGCATATGTTTTTGCATCTCCTAAAGCCTTGTTTGCTTTTGTTGTAGCATCTAAAGCAGCTGCTTCAGTTGCTTCTTTTTTAGCTGTGGCAATTGCCTCAGAGAAATCTACAGAACCAACTTTTTTATCAATATATTCAATGATTGTCTTAGAATCTTCACCCTCTGGTAATTTGCCAACCAATGTTGTTAATGCATCGATAGAAGCTTTATTAGCTTTAATAGAGCTGTTCATTCCAGCAGCATCTGTTTCATGTCCGGAAATCCAATCACTAATCTCTTTTAATGTGTCATATGCTTCTGGTGCTTCATTAACAATTGCTGCAACAGCATCTGCAACAGTTTTCTTAACAGAACCAACACCTTCTCCGTTAAGAACACCGATAGCTGTTTCGTTAGCACTTACACGAGCTTTTAAAGCAGAGTCATCATACTTATTCGATGTAATTTCTCCACGGATAGTTGTTGCCATATCAGCAACTTTTTTATCTACAGAACCTTCAACATCTGTACCACCATTTAATTTTGTGATGGCATCTGTATTTGTTTTTACCTGACCATTAGCGAGATCATTTACTTTTGTCTCAGCAGTCCCAGCCGGATCATAGTTTGTTGCAAGAGAATCAGAATATGCCTTACCCTGTTTAAGAATTTCAGCGTCTTTTGTATCCTCACGTACCCCTAATTTTTCAATAAGATGCTCAAGTGCTGCCTGATCAACATATTTTTTAATTGTTTCAGCCATTATTTTTCTCCTTTACTTAAAAATTTTATCTATATCCTCATTTGTGACTAAATCAACAGCTTCGCCTACAACAATATAGGAATTCGTATCTTCGTCCCAAACAGATATATTTTTTTTAGTTTTATTTACATATAATGTATTTGCTCTCCCCAACTCAGGAATTTCCGTTCCGAAGAACACAACTTCTTCCGGTGAGGTAGTAACCTGTATCCATTTGTTTTGATAAGTCCAAAGCACAGCGGTTTTTACAACAAAATAAAAGCACCCATTAATAGGTGCTAATAAATCTAATCGTTCTTTGTCGTTATCAAATGTTATAATTTCATTATAAAAAGTTCTTTTCCCATCAAGGTCAAGAACAACTTTTCTTTTATCTTTAACAAAAATAATTTGTCCATCTTTAATTGGTAAATCTGGCAATCTGCTAGATACTGTACCAATTACTGAAATAATTTTATCTGCCATCATACCCCTCCGTTAAAATTCAACCAAAGCGAGAGAGGAGTTAATATATGTTTTTGCTTCTGCAATTGCCTGATCTTTTGCATGGTCAATATCAGTATGAGTAATTTCTGATGCAAGTTTCAAGCCAACCGCTTCAGCTTCTAACTGGTTTACTACAGATGTTCTGTACTTTCCAGATACACATTCTGTTGCGTCGTAATCCTCTACATTATTATTCAGTCCTTTTGCTAATTTCTGAATTTCTCCGCCAAGAAGATATAGCTCTGTATGCCCAAAAGAACCAGTTGCTTCTCCGCCAGGCTCTACACCTGCGTACAATCCAGCACAAGTTCCACCATTGATTTTTATTACAGCATGACCTATTGAGCCACGATTAACAGACTGAACACATTGAACCGTTCCATCATTAATTACAATCATTCCGTTAGCTGTATATCCATTTGAACCACCAGCCGTAATATATGAGAAGTTACCTTTATTAACAATAATTTCAGCAGATCCAGTTGTAGCATAACTATAGCCACCACCAAAAATTTGGCATGTACCAGAAACATTATTTACAATGATTTTCGTGTGCCCCGTATGATTAGCGTATTCTTGTACATTTAATTCTGGATGTCCCCCACCATAAATGCATTCGATTGTTCCGCCATTAATTACGATATTTGACTCTGCAACATCTCCATTTCCAAACGAACCGCCATGAATAATTCCGACGTTGCCGCTATTCATAACAATAGAAGATGAGTGGCAGTTATCATCTTTTGCGCCGCCAATAATTACACCATCTGTTTTAAAAGTAAGTTCTTTCTTTTGTCCACTTAGGTAATAAATAGCTTTGTTTGTATTTTCGTCTACTGCTTCAATAATCAATCCATGTCCATTTGCATATAAATAATTACCTTCTACATACGGCTCTATGTGAACCAATCTATTTCTAATATCTTCATATACTGCATATACGGTATCTTCAGCTTCTTGCAATAATTGTTCTTCCGTTTTTGTGTATGTATCAAGAATTTCTTTGTTTGCATGTTCATGTGATTTTGATATTAAATCTTCAATAACATCAATATTAATACCAGAGTTTTTAATCGCCTTGCCGGATACACCAGAAAAAATAACAATTTCTCCATCAGCAGAAGAGTCTGTTCCTGTGACTGCTCCAGAAATATTTGCCTGGACAATAATAAAGTCATCATCAGAATAATTATCAGCATAATCATTTACACAAATAATTAAATCACCAATCTCACATTTTTGTCCCGCATATGTACCATCTTCAACAACACGCCATGTCTGACCGGCTTTGTAACCAGTCTCGGGTAATTGATTTTTTGAATCTACTGTACCTGGAATCTGAGACGGTAAGTTTGTAACTAATTGTTCTACGTATGATTTAAGAGCAATCTCTTCACCGTCTACTTTAATAATCCCAGAAAATTCAGGATTATTTAATGGAGCCTTTTTATCTAATTCTTCTTTAATTGGAGTAATATCTTCAAATACTGTGCGCCATTCTGTTCCTGTCCATATTTTCCCAATTGTATTAGATATATAAATAATTCCTTCTTCTTGTCCGATTTCAGGGAAAACGTCAACAACCTGTACATATTGTTTTAAATTATCTGTACAAGAATCAATATCTTCAATAGAATATCCCGTTTCAGCATTTTGTAGCCGGTATGTTTTTTGTTTATCTCCAATTAATACAGAGATTAATTCGCCGGCATAAGCATCTTTGTTTGTATTAGCATAAGATTTTGCATCTTCCAGATTATCAAAAGTTATCAATCTGTTTTTTAAAAAATGAACAAGATTTCCGTTCGGATCAATAAATGCAATCCGTTTAGTGTCTTTTGTAATAACAAGATCTCCGCCATCCAATAAACCATTTTTGATGGCAGAAGTAATTTTATTTTCCTCTCCCCAACCAAGTTTATACTTTTTCTTTGCCATATATTTTCGCCCTTTCCATAATTTAGAATTCCACTAATGTATGGTCATCATCATTTGGATTATCAGGATTTTCGTCCCCATTATCCCCAAATTCAATAATATCCATTTCTTCTTGCTGATCAAGAATATGGCTTGTGCCAATCTTTTTACCGTTTGCAAGTAGTTGAATTGTATTGTTTTCATACGAAATGTCGTCTGCTTTTGTTTCGAATGTTACATCTTGCATCTCACTTAATTGATTTGCGATAGCATCTAATTTAAGAATTCGTTGATCAATAGCAGCTAATTCTGCATCAGGTACCATATTACTCCATGCGGCAATAGGAATAATATTTACAAAACAAGGACTTATTTTTCTTGTATATTGAGAAACACTTCCATCTGAATTCATTTCATTTTTCAGAAAAGTAACTTGCATCTCGACTCTTCCAGCTTCTTTTGTTATAGATGTATCTAATGGCAGTTTGTATTCGAGATTTTCTCTATATAAATCATTAGAAAGGGTGAGAATTTCGGAGTGTGGTTCTTGACTTACCGGAAGTTTGTATTCCAATAATAAAGTGCAAGTAGACATATCTAATCCGTTATATGTAGGCGCAGTGAGAAAATGAAGTGTATCAACAAGTTTACTTCTTTGCATAATTCTCTGTTCTGGCGTACTTACAATCATTTCATTATTTGATTTAATCAAAATTGTATACATTGATCCGTTTCTTCCTCCTTTCTTTAGTTATTGTTTATTTAGAATTTCCACCTGAAATTAAATCTATATTTGCAATTGTTGAATTACCGATTTCGTCTTTTAATTTTTCTGCTGCTTTTTCAGCCGCAGTAGTGGCAGCAGTTTCTGCCTGTTTTGCATATTTTTGCGCTTCACCTACATTTTCGTTAATTTGTTCAAAAAAAGAGTTAGTCCATGATTGGTCTGGCTCTGTAACACCATTTCCATGTAAAGATTTAAGAATTGTTAATTGATTATTTATTTTTGTGACCCATAGATATTCATCTTCGTGCGAATTTACACCTGTAGCTTGTACTTCAAACTGCAAGACACCTTCATGTGCCGTAGCATTTTTATCAATAAGCCATCCAAATTTAATCGTATCACTACTATATGAGACATTAATAGGATCTTTATAATCTTCATATCCTTGAGATGTACAATAATGGATTATAATAACCATTTTCATTAAATCCATCCCGTCGTAATATCTAGGCATTTGAAATGGGATGTACTGAGAATTAGATTCTTGCGTTATGTTAATTTGATTTGAATTGATGTGAATATTTTTCTGTGAATCAATTGTGCAGATGTCGTTATCACTATAATCATCGTACCATTTATACTTATCACTCTTTTGGAATTCGTCTTCTGTATATACTTCTGGTAAAGAATATAATGCTACATCATTATCAAGAGTAACAGTAGAGATAGTTTTCACATTTTGCATTCTCATAGAATCTTTGAACGATAATGCCAATTTTTATTCCACCCCTTTCGTTGTTTTATTTTCGTATTTTTATTTAATGACTCCGGCGAGAATTGAACTCAGCATTACGTCCTTGAAAGGGACGTGTCGTAACCGCTAGACCACGGAGCCGTAGGGCGGGAGTAGGTGATGAACCTACATAGTAGTACTCATTGTATGCATCCAAGCACATCTACTTTTTGACATCAGGCTTCCCGCATAACAAACGCTGCACACAAGATTCGAACTTGCAAGCCTTTAACAGCCGATGGTTTTCAAGACCACTTCCTCACCACCCGGACATGCAGCATAAAAAGAGCCAGAACTGTATAAGTCCTGGCAAAACATAATCCACCTTTATGGTAGTGGGACACCGCTATATAGTTCTGCATTATGGTGGCAGCACACCAAAAATCGGTAGGGAAGGACTCGAACCTTCGAAGCCCGAAAGCAAATGATTTACAGTCATCCGTAATTGCCGCTATACGACCTACCGTGATAGAAGAGAAGTAAATTCTCTCCTTATATACACTAAAACTAGAACACCGTCGTAACGCCGTCCTTACAAACTTGTGTATAAAGTTTTGATTTATTGTTGGAGATTTGATTGAAGATTTAAAGGTCGGAAAGAGATTTCTTTTCAACCTGATTGATTCCATCTTCAGAAAAATATTTCTCGAATTCTTCATCTGCTTCAATATCCTTGTAGATGTTTACCATGTCTAGTGTAGACCAACCGATAAGCATTTGAATAACATTATCTGGTAAACCGGATCGCGAACATGCTGTAGTGAAATAATGTCTTAAGCTATGCCAGTAAAAGTCTACTCCAAGAATATTACTAAAAGTGTCAGCCCAACTATCTAGTGTTTTTGGAGATATTGGTTCATCGATGTATTCTCCATTTACTTTCTTCGGAAACAACCATTCTGATTTAATATTATTTTCTTTTCTATAATTCATCCATAAATCAAAATAAGGCTTAAAAGGCTTAGACAGTGTATAAGCCGTAAGTAATTTTCCACGAGATCCACGTCCTTTTGTTTTGATCTTTTCTGGTGTTTTATATAATGAACCATAAATAATATTTTTGTCATCAAAATAAAAGACTTTAAATCTCGGCAATTCACTTTTACGTCTACCATTATTCATTGCCATAGATAACATGCACGCTTTATCATATTGCTTCTTCTCAACTAAAATATTGAGCAAATTATCTAATTGAGTGTCCTCAAGTACTGTTTTTTCAAGTACTTTTTCATTGGTTGGATTTTCAATCTTTCTTATAATTGGTCGAAAATCTTCAAATTCATCATCTAACATATTTTCAACATAATTGGAAAGCGATGAGAGAGTAGACTTAACTCTACGCATTCTAGCAGGACTCCATTTCCACTCTGTTAAGCAATGACTTTGATATTTTGAAATTTCACGTTTAGATAAATCAATAAAAAATTTATTGTTACAATACTGTAATAAGTAGACCCAAAAAATATTAAGATCATAAGAATATGCTTCAATTGTCGAGCCTGCTCTATCAATAGAACGTAAATAATCTAAAAAATCTTTTCCTAATTCTATATTCTCTGGATTTACTCGTGCTAATAACTCATCAGACACAATATTATTATGTTGTACTTTTCTTCCCACTATATCACTTCCTTTTTCTCTCAATATAAAAAGAAGCAGAATAGTAATAACTAAACTGCTTCATTAATATTTTTATTTGTTTTCAGATTATCCATCTGACGTATTATCTACGAACTTACATTTATAACAGTGAGAGAGGAGTCGAACCGTCTCTTAATACCCATCACTAAAAAGAGCGCATGGACTACTCCACACGCTCTGAGTTATTTAATTTGTTAATCAACCTAAACAGTCAACTTTCCATTGGTAAATTTACATGGAATATTAAATGTTCCGTTTGTAAACTGTACCTTGCCATCCTCCACATACCAAATACCATTGTTGTTTTTCGCCAGACCGGTATAATCAAAGTCAACTT
>ERZ773103.2715-NODE-2715-length-15818-cov-3.436021_pt1 | contig 15818 bp, 17 predicted proteins | sample MGYA00511118_ERZ773103 | MGnify/ENA primary metagenome ERZ773103 (study PRJEB29015, sample SAMEA2737821) | human gut metagenome | biome: human gut; feature: human-associated habitat; material: faeces | place: China | collected 2012 ... | reverse complement strand
TGGTCACAGAGCTTGTCCAGTACCTGACCGAGCGGGAGGATGTGCTCCCGGTGGAGACCCTTTCTCTGCTGGCCGGCATTGTGCTGGACACCAAGAATTTCTCCGTCCGCACCGGCGCCCGCACCTTTGAAGCTGCCGCATGGCTCCGGAAAAGCGGCGCCGACACCGTAGCGGTGAAGTTGCTGTTCCAGAACGATCTCCACGCAACGCTGGATCGCTACGAGATCATTCAGCATGCGGAGATGTACCGGGGGAATATCGCCCTGTGCTGTCTTGACTATACCTCTGACCGCATCATTGCCGCACAGGCTGCCGATGAGCTTTTGAACATCTCCGGCATTGAGGCATCCTTTGTGTTCTATCCCGACGGCAATCGGGTCATCTGCTCCGCCCGCTCCATTGGCGAAGCCAATGTTCAGATGATTCTGGAGCCGCTGGGCGGCGGCGGCAATCAGGCCACCGCAGGCGCTCAGATCAAGGATATGACCCCGGAGCAGGTGCGGGATGCCTTGAAGCAGTCCATCGATCAGTTTTTCAGCGACACCTGATGCGGCAGTGTCTGCCGCCGGCATCGCTTCATTTATGTTTTCCCAGCGGTCCTGTTCCGCAGGCTTCCGCTGCATATTGAAAGGAGTATTCCCATGAAAGTGATTTTATTACAGGATATCCGTGGCAAGGGTAAAAAAGGCCAGATGATCGAGGCCTCTGACGGCTACGCCCGGAACTATCTGCTTCCCCGGAAGATGGCTGTAGAGGCCACCGCCGACAACGTCAACACCATGAAGATGAACGACAAGGCCAAGGCTGAGCAGATGGCCCGTGAAAAGGCGCAGGCCCAGGAATTTGCCGAGAAGCTCAAGGACATTACCGTAGAGCTGAAGGCAAAATCCGGCAACGGCGGCCGTCTCTTCGGCTCCATCACCTCTCAGGAGGTGGCAGATGCGCTGAAGCAGCAGTCCGGCATTGCCATTGACAAGAAAAAGATCGTACAGGATGAGCCCATCAAGTCCTTCGGCACCTTCAGCCTCAAGGCCAAGCTGGGCTATGAGATCGTGGCTACCATTACAGTTCATGTCAGCGAGGCCTGAGCAATTCGATCTCAGCCCACGCATTTTCCCGGCAGCGGCGCACATTTCCCCGCGATCTGGTGCGGCGCTGCCGATACGTCTTACAGGAGGTGAAGCATCATGGATGAGCTGCTGACACGGCAGATGCCCCATTCGCTGGAAGCTGAGCAGGCTGTGATCGGTTCCATGCTCATTGACCCCAGCTGTGTTGCGGATATGCTGGAGCTTGTGAAGCCCGACGATTTCTATCTCCAGCAGAATAAGGATATCTTCACCACCATCTACACCATGTTCAATTACTCCATGGACATTGACCCGGTCACTGTCATGGATCAGATGAAGCAGTCCGGCGTCTATGATGAAGAAAAGACCAGGGACTATCTGCTTCAAATTCTCGATATCACGCCCACCGCCGCCAATGCAAAGCAGTATGCTCAGATCGTAGCAGATAAATCCCTGCTGCGGCAGATTGCGCAGGCGGCAAAGGACATCTCCGAGATCGTCACCGAAGAGGTGGGCTCTGCCCAGAGCATCATGGATGCCGCCGAGCAGAAAATCTACGCCATCCGCAACGGCCGCAGCAATCAGGATCTGGAGCACATCGGTACCATTCTGCTGAACGTCTACGATCAGCTGGCCGAGCGTGCCCGTTCCGACAGTGCCATTCCCGGCCTGTCTACGGGCCTGAAAGATCTGGATGCCAAGATCAATGGACTCAACAAGTCCGACCTGCTGCTGATCGCCGCCCGCCCCGGCATGGGAAAAACCTCCATCGCCCTGAACATTGCACTGGCGGTGGCCAAGAAGACGGACAAGGCCGTTGTCATGTTCTCGCTGGAAATGAGCAAGGAGCAGCTTGCCTCCCGTCTTCTTTCCAACGAGAGCTTTGTAGACAGCCAGCTGCTGCTGACCGGCAAGCTCTCGGAGGAAGAATGGGGGAAGCTGGGCACCGCCGCCTCGGCCCTGAGCCAGACGGATATCCGGGTAGACGACAACCCCTCCATCACCGTTACGGAGATGAACGCAAAGTGCCGCCGGATCGACAATCTGGGACTGGTCATCATCGACTACCTACAGCTGATGACCTCCGCCACCGGCAAGGTCAGCGACAACCGTGTTACCGCCGTCGGCGAGATTTCCCGTGCCCTAAAAATCATGGCCAAGGAGCTCAATGTGCCGGTCATCTGCCTGAGCCAGCTGAGCCGTGCCAACGAGAGCCGTGCGGATAAGCGTCCCATGCTCTCCGACCTCCGTGAATCCGGCTCTATCGAGCAGGACGCCGACGAAGTTCTATTCCTCTACCGGGATGATTATTACAACCCGGATACGGAAGAAAAGAATGTGGCGGAGTGCATCGTGGCCAAAAACCGCCATGGTGAAACCGGCACCGTAAAGCTTCAGTGGCTGCCCCAGTACACCACCTTCTCGGACCGGGAGTGGAAGCACAGTGAATGATTCGGTACTGCGTTTCATCCGGAAATACCGGATGGTCTCCCCGGGGGATACCGTAATCTGTGCGCTTTCCGGCGGAAAGGATTCCATGGCCCTGCTCCACATTCTGCTGGAGCTTCAGGATACACTGGGCATCACCGTCACAGCCGCCCACTTCAATCACCATCTGCGCGGGGCCGAGTCCCTGCGGGACCAGCAATTTGTGCAGGAGCACTGCCGCAGCTGCCATGTCCCGCTGACCGTAGGCGGGGCCGATGTTGCGGCGTATGCTGCCGCCCATAAATTAGGAATTGAGGAAGCCGCACGGCAGCTGCGCTATGCCTTTTTAGAGCACCTCTCCCCGGATGCGAAAATTGCCACGGCCCATCAGGCGCAGGACAATTTGGAGACCATGCTGATGCATCTGGTGCGGGGCTGCCGCCTGCATGGGCTGAGCGGAATTGCCCCCGTGCGGGGAAGGATCATCCGTCCGCTGCTGTGCACGGAGCCTGCCGAGCTTCTCTCCTATCTGGAGGCCCGTGGGATTCCCCATGTGGAGGATTCCACCAATCAGGAAGATGACAGTCTCCGAAACCGTCTGCGGCACAATGTCATTCCGCAGCTGCTTTCAGAGAATCCCTCTCTGCTGGATGCTGCCTCCTCCCTGTGCCTGTCACTGGGGCAGGAGGACGCCTATCTGGAGGCGCAGGCCCATGCACAGCTTGCACAGCTGCAAACAGAGCATGGGCTCTCCTGTGCAGGTCTCTGCGGGCTGCCCGAGGCCATGGCCCTCCGTGTCCTCCGGCTGTATCTGAACCCGGTGCCGTCCTTATCTGCCCATCATCTTTCTCAGGGGCTTTTACTGGCAGGCAGCAAATCCCCCTCCGCCGCATATGCTCTTCCGGGAGGGTATGTGCTCCGCAGGGTCTATGAATATTTAAGGCTGGATGCCGCTTCTGCCCCCAGCGTTCCCCCGGCATGTGCCCTCTGTCCGGGTGATTCCATCGGATTCGGCCCATACCGTATCAGCTGCGAAGCAGCCGCATGCCCCAGCCCCCTTTCCCAAGGCCAGCTCATTTTATCTGCCGAAGGGCTTTCTTTTCCCCTCACCGTCCGCAGCCGTCAGCCCGGAGACCGCATTCGTCTTCCCGGCGGCAGCAAAAAGATCAGTCGTCTGATGATCGATCTGAAAATTCCCGCCGCAGCCCGCAATACACTGCCCCTGATCGTGCAGGATCAGGAGGTATTGGCGCTGCCGCCCTATCTTGCCGCCGCGGATCGGCGGCCAACTACAGGAAGTTCCAGTCTGATACTGACTGTAAAACGAATGGAGGAAGAACCATGAACCGTGATCTTGACTATGTAATGTTTACCCCTGAGCAGCTCAGCGCCCGTGTAAAGGAAATCGGTCAGCAGCTCACCGAGGAATACGCCGGCAAAGCGCCGATCCTTCTATGTATCATGAAGGGCAGCCTTGTGTTTACCGCCGACCTCATGCGGGAGATCAATCTCCCCTGCACGCTGGAGTCTCTGACCCTGTCCTCCTACCGGGCCATAGCCACCACCCCCGGTGCCATCGACATGAAGGAGCCCTTCGATCTGGACGTTACCGGTCGGGATATCATCGTGATCGAGGACATTCTCGACACCGGCCGCACCCTGAGCTTTGTGCTGAAGCTGCTCAAGAAGCAAGATCCCGCCTCCTTGAAGCTGGTGGTACTGCTGGATAAGCCCAGCCGCCGTGAGGCGCCTGTGGAAGCAGATATCGTGGGCTTCACCATTCCGGACGCCTTTGTGGTAGGCTATGGACTGGATTATGACCAGAAATACCGCAACCTGCCCTGTATCGGCGTGCTGAAGCCCAGCATCTACGAGGGGTAAATCAATCACCGCAAGGGAGTGACCCGTTTGAAGAATCACAAGGGCAATGCCGTTTTCTTCTTTTTGATTCTGCTGATCCTTGGATTGTCCGTATGGCTGATCCGAACTCCGGCTTCCAGCGCAGAGGACTATGCCTACAGCGATATTTATGACCTTTTGGAACAGGAAAAGGTAGATTCCCTGACCCTTCGGGGAAATGACCTGACCCTGACCCTGAAGGAGCCCGATGCCGACGGCAATACCGCCGTTACTTATCAGGTGACCAATTTCTCCGTCTTCTACAATGATTTCAACGATTTGATCGTTTCCCAGTATGAAGCCGGAACCCTGACAAGCTATGACTATTTGGCCGCCTCTGAAACGCCATGGTGGATGATGTTTGTCCCCTACCTGCTCATTGCCCTGCTATTCCTTGGCCTCTGGTTCTTTATGATGAACCGTGCCTCGGAGGGCGGCGGCGGGGATAAGAATGTCATGCGCTTTGCCAAGGCCCGGACGACCACCAGTGCCGATGCCGGGAACGCCGTCACCTTCGACGATGTGGCCGGTGCCGATGAGGAAAAGGCAGAGCTTCAGGAGGTCGTTGATTTCCTGAAAAACCCCGAAAAATATACCCGTCTCGGTGCACGGATCCCCAAGGGCATTCTGCTGGTCGGCCCGCCGGGTACCGGTAAGACCTTAATTGCCAAGGCCGTGGCCGGAGAGGCCGGAGTGCATTTTCTCTCGATCTCCGGTTCTGATTTTGTAGAGCTCTATGTGGGCGTTGGCGCAAGCCGTGTCCGTGACCTGTTTGAGCAGGCCAAAAAGCAGGCTCCGGCCATCATTTTCATCGATGAGATTGATGCGGTAGGCCGTCAGCGTGGCGCCGGTCTTGGCGGCGGTCACGATGAGCGGGAGCAGACCCTGAACCAGCTGCTGGTGGAAATGGACGGCTTTAAGAGCAGCGAGGGCGTGATCGTCATGGCCGCTACCAACCGGGTAGACATTCTGGACTCCGCCCTGCTGCGTCCCGGCCGTTTTGACCGGCAGGTCTATGTGGGTGCCCCGGATGCCAAGGGCCGTGCCGCCATTCTTCGGGTACACGCCCGGAATAAGCCGCTGGCCGACAACGTGGATCTCGATACCATCGCCAAGGAGACCGCAGGCTTCACCGGCGCTGATCTCCAAAATCTTCTGAATGAAGCTGCCCTTCGTGCCGCAAAGCTGGGACGTCCCTTCATCCGTATGGAGGATCTGGAGGAATCCATGATCAAGGTCATTGCAGGCCCCGAGAAAAAGAGCCGGGTGATTCCGGCCCACGAGCGGAAGCTCACGGCGGTCCACGAGGCGGGACACGCCATTGTGATGCACAACCTTCCCAGCCATGACCCGGTTCATCAGATCACCATCGTCCCCCGGGGTATGGCAGGCGGCATGACCATCTCCCTGCCCACGGAGGATCACAGCTACATGAGCCGCAACGAAATGCTGGAGCAGATTGTCTCCCTGCTGGGCGGACGTGTGGCAGAGGCGCTGATGCTCAGCGACATCTCCACCGGCGCCTCCAATGACCTCCAGCGGGCTACCTCCATTGCCCGTGAGATGGTCACCAAATACGGCATGAGCACCAATCTGGGCCCTGTGACCTTCGATTCCGACGGTCAGGTATTCATTGGCCGGGACTACGGGCAGACCAAGAGCTATTCGGAGGAATCTGCCGCCCGGATCGACTGCGAAATTCAGCAGATCCTCCGCAGCTGCTACCAGCAGTGCGAGGATATTCTCAAAGCCCATATTCCTCAGCTTCGTCAGGTCTCCGATTACCTGCTGGAGCATGAGACCATGGACGGAAAGACCTTTGCGGATATTATGGATGCGCCGGAGGTGCCGGACACGGATACCGCAGAATCAGCCCCTGAAACCTAAAATAAGCCTGACAGCAGAACGGGTAACTGCTGTCAGGCTTTCTTTTTCTATTGCGTTATTTCAGCTGTGTCCGGATCTCCGAAAGAGAGATATGCTCCCGCTCGGCAATCCTTCGCAGGTCCTCAAACTCCGGCTTTTCCCGCCGAACGCCCCAGCCCTCTGCGCATTTCACCGTCACAGGGCCCCAGGGGGTGTTCTTTTCGTAGGCGGTTCGGGTCAGGATCTTCCGCCGGTGCTCCGTTTCACGGACCCCCAGTGTGGTGGTATGGAGAAACAGCAGCTTTGTCAGTGTATCTCTGTCCTCCGGCTTTGCCAGTACGCTGAGCAGCACCCCGGGCCGGTTTTTCTTCATGCCGATGGCCGTGGTATAGACATCCAGCGCCCCTGCCTCCATCAGCTTTTCCTCGGCATAGCCCAGATCCTCCGGGGTCATGTCATCCAGATTGCACTGAAGCTCTATGACCGTATCCGCCGTCTCCGTCTCGGTCTCACCCAGAATTGCCCGAACACAGTTTGCCATGGCAAAATCCTTATTTCCCATGCCATAGCCCACCTTTTCCATGGTCATCCGGGGCATGGGGCCAAACTTTGTCACAAACCGCCGCAGCAGCGCCGCCCCGGTGGGGGTACAAAGCTCTCCCTGGATCTCGCCTCCATAGCAGGGGACCCCCTGCAGCAGGAACGCCGTTGCCGGTGCAGGCACCGGCAGGATCCCATGGGCGCAGTGTACATGGCCTGATCCCACGTGCACCGGAGATCCATAGACCTGCTGCACGCCCAGCTCATCCATCAGCATGCAGACTCCCACCACATCCGCCACAGCGTCCATGGTGCCTACCTCGTGGAAGTGGATCTCCTCCACGGGCTTCCCGTGGGCGTGGCTCTCCGCCCGTGCAATGGCTTCGTACACCGCAATTGCATTGGTGCGCACCGTCTCCGGCAGTGCCAGATGGCCGATGATATGGCGAATATCCGCCATGCTGCTGTGGTGATGGGCATGGGTGTGGTCTTCATGGTCGTGATGATGGGTATGCTCGTGCGCATGTTCGTGGTCATGTTCATGCTCGTGCTCATGGTCATGCTCGTGGTGCTCATGCATATGCACATGCTCGTGGTGCTCCTGACCATGGATATGGTCATGGCTATGCTCTTCCTGTCCGTTCACCAGCACCGACACATGGGTGCCAAGGATGCCGCATTTCTCCCGCCGCTCCATCTGATAAGTCACACCGGGAATCCCCAGTGCGTTGAGCCGCCGGATCCGCTCCTGAGGCTCCGGAAACAGCTCCAGCAGTGCTCCCATGAGCATGTCTCCCGCTGCGCCCATGGCGCATTCCAAATACAGTGTTTTCATTTCTGCCCTCCTATGTGTGCGATCATGCTGGCCAGATAGCCCGCTCCGAATCCATTATCAATATTTACCACGCTGGTGCCGCTGGCGCAGGAATTGAGCATACTCAGCAGCGCCGAAAGGCCGCCAAAGTTTGCACCGTATCCCACGGAGGTAGGCACCGCAATCACCGGACAGTCCGCAAGACCGCCGATGACGCTGGCCAGCGCCCCCTCCATGCCCGCAATGGCAACGATCACCTTTGCGCTCATGATCTCGTCCAAATGGGACAGGAGCCGGTGAAGTCCCGCCACTCCCACATCATAGAGCCGTACCACATGGTTGCCCAAAGCCTCTGCGGTCAGCGCCGCCTCCTCTGCCACCGGCACATCCGAGGTGCCGCCGGTGGCCACAAGGATCGTCCCCTGACTGTCCGGCTCCGGCATACTGCCAACGATCCCCACCCGGCAGTCTTCATAGTAGGTAAGGGGCAGCTTCTCCGCCACAAGCTTTGCCTTGGATGCATCCATCCGGGTGATCAAAATGGTTTTCTGGCCGTTCTTCCACATGGTCTCCGCAATCCCGGCAATCTGCATGCCTGTTTTTCCGGCGCCGTAAATCACCTCCGCAGCTCCCTGCCGCAGTCCCCGATGGGCATCGATCTTGGCAAAGCCGATGTCCTCATAGGGCGCCTCCTTCAGCTTCAGCAGCGCCGAATCCACATCCATTGTCCCCCGGGCCACCTGCTCCAGCATGGACCGGATCTCCTTCTGCTCCATTATCTCCCCTCCATGTCCAGAAACACGTCTGCAAACAGGGGCTTCAGTGCGGAAAGGATCTCTTTCCGCTGGGAAAGTCCACGCTCCATCTGCCCCTCCGGCAGCTGGATGCGGGCAGCATCATGGTAGACCCGCACCCGAAAATCGGTAAAGCCAAGGGCAAACAGCGCTCCTTCGGCCTTTTCCACTTTTTCGAGTCCCGCCTCCGTGATCTGCGTTCCCGTAGGGAACCGGGTGGCAAGACAGGCGTAAGAGGGCTTATCCCACGTAAAGAGTCCGGCCTGCCGGGACTTTTCCCGGATGTCCTGCTTGGTAAGGCCGCAGAGGCGCAGGGGCGAGAGCACCTTCATCTCCCCCAGTGCCTTCATGCCCGGGCGGTCTCCCGCATCGTCCGAGGCGTTTGTCCCGTCGATCACCTCATCGTATCCGTCCTGCCGGGCCCGCTCCACCAGAGCCCCAAACAGCGCCGTCTTGCAGTAATAGCACCGATTCTTGGGATTAAAGCCCGTCGCCGGGAGAATATCATAAGGCAGGATCGTCAGCTCCGCTCCCACCTCTTCCGCCAGCCGCTTGGCATCCTCCAGCTCAAACTGGGGCTGAAACTGCGTCTTGGCAAAGTAGGGCCGAACATCCGCCCCGGCCTGTCGTGCCGCATACAGCAGGTAGGAGGAATCTACGCCGCCCGAAAAGCCAAGCGCCACCTTGGGATGTGCCTGAAAAAATTCTTGCAATGTCATAAGAATGCTCCTTTCGCTTATGCATATATACCAATGGCTTCCACGCCGCCGTCCTCCATGGTTTTCTCATCGAACAGCAGCTCTTTGGATGCGCCATCTGCAAACAGTGCTCCCTTGGTCAGCACCACGCATCTCCGGCAGGTCTCCAGTGCAAAGGTCAGATCATGGGTCGCCACCAGCATGGTCTGCGGAAGCTGCTGCATGACTGTGATCAGTCTTCTGCGTGCCTTGGGGTCCAGAAAGGCCGTAGGCTCGTCCAGCAGCAGCAGCTTCGGCTCCATGGCAAGTACCGTAGCCAGTGCCGCCATGCGCTTTTCGCCGCCGCTGAGCCGCTGCGCCTGCCGATCCCTCAGCGCCGAAATCCCCAGCAGCTCCAAGGTCTTATCGCTCCGCTTCCGCACCTGCTGTTCCGGAAGGCCCATGTTTTGCAGGCCAAAGGCCACATTCTGGTACACCGTTGGCAGGAAGAGCTGGTCATCCGGATTTTGAAACACCACGCCCACCTGCTGCCGCAGTTTGGATAATGTTTTTGGGGTAAGCTCGGTATCCCCCACCCGGACACTCCCCTGACTCTGTACCAGTCCCACCAGCGCCATCAGCAGCGTTGTTTTGCCCGCTCCGTTGCCGCCGATGAGGCCGCAGGTCTCCCCGGGGGACAGCTTCAGGGATACATGTCTCAGTGCCTCTGTTCCATCGGGATAGGTCACCGACAGGTCCTGAATATTCAGCATGTTATCATCCTCCCGATCCAGCCCGGTACATCTGTCCAACGAAACAGCAGGCTGGTAAGCACCGCCGCCATGGCATAGATCAGATCTCCGCTGTTTATTTTCTGTTTTCCACCGCCGTGCCAGCTGCCGCCATAGCCCCGGCACTTCATGGCGCCATAAATTCGCTCCGCCCGGTCAAAGCTCCTCAGCAGCAGGCTCCCGGCAAAGGGGCCCATATGGCGGATATCCAGCTTCTTCCCGCCGCCTCGGAGCTGGTAGGCTGCCCACATGGAGGATGCCTCTTCCATCAGCGCCCCCACATACCGGTAGGTCATTTCCAGCAGCGCCACAAAGGAGGCCGGAATATGGAGGCGGCGCAGGGCGGCTGTCAGCTGAGGAAACGGCGTTACCGCAATCAGCGTCAGCACTGCGGCGACGCTCAGCATTGCCCGCAGCAGAATACTGAGGCTGGATACCATTCCGGCGGTGATCGTAAGCCCGCCAATGCACATGACCGCTTGCCGTTCCACTGCCAGATTGCCCACACAGGCCATCAGGCAGAAGGGCAGCACCACAAGGCTCCGCCGCAGCACCATTCCAAAGGGCACCTCCGCCAGCGCTAATACTACCACCGGATACAAAAAGAACGCAGACATCTGCCCGACACGCTGCCGATCCAAAGACAGAAGACACACCAGATAGACACAGCAGCTCAGCAGCTTCACCATGGGATCTCTGCGGTGGATCAGGGTATTTTTACCGGAAAGCTGCTCCAGACCGTAGATTTCCCTCGTTCTGCTTCGTATATCTGCCATTGCCTCGTCTCCTTACTCCTGCTCTTTTTTTCTGTGGCGCTTCTTGGCCCATACGATGCCGCTGCCCACGGCGCCCGCCAGCAGGAACGTCATCACAGTCCCCGCTACGCCGGCTGTCGCGGTGCTCACCGCCTCATTGTCCGAGGGCCCTGTATAATCCGGCATCTTCGCCGTTTGCGCCTGAATCTCCGCCGCCTTTTGCTGGGCCGCATAGCCCGTCTCCAGCTCTGTGGTACCGGCGGTTTTCTCCATGGCCCATTCGAGGCCGTCGGGCAGGCCGGAGGCTGCAAGGCTCAATCCACCCGCTACCAGCAGTGCCGCTACGGCAAAGCATGCAGCCGTTTTCTTTACGGAGCGTTTCGATACAGCTTCTTCCGCACCGTCCAGAATTTCCGGTCTGGTCTCATAGACGAACAGCAGGATTCCTCCGGTCACAATGCCCTCCACCAGACCGATTGCCAAATGAATGGGCTGCATCAGCAGCACAAAGGTGGAAAAGGGCAGCGCCGTGATCCCCGAAGCTACCGTCTCCAGCACCACGCCAAAGGCCCCCAGCTGGAGCCCCAGCACCGCAGAAAGAACGCTGGCCGCCATCAGGCGTCCCCTGCTTTTCTTTTTTCCGAATATGTGGCGAAACACCAGCGGATAGGCCAGCAGACACGGGATCACCCCCATATTGAAGACATTACATCCCAGGGCCAGCAGTCCGCCGTCTGCAAACATAAGGCATTGGATCGTCAGCACCACTGCAATGGTCAAAAGGGCCGCAGGCCCGCCCAGCAGTCCCGACAGCAGCACGCCGCCGCCGATGTGTCCGCTGGAGCCCGTACCCGGGATCGTAAAATTGATCATCTGCGCCGCAAATACAAATGCCCCGGCCACTGCCATCATCGGGAGCTTTTTCTCGGCCTGTCGGCCGCCCTTCATCTTCACTGCCGCGCCTGCCAGCGCCCCTGCGCTGACTGCGCACATCACGCCGCCTACTGCCGGAGACAGCAGCGCATCTGCCATATGCATCTTTCATTCCCCCAAATACAAAAATTGCCAGAACGGCATAGCCCCGCCTGCTGGCAGGTTCATTGCCTTCCTGACAATTCAAATCAAATTTCCCATTTCCCCATACCCATTTCATCGGGCCTCCCGCACTTCCTGTGCAGGGACTGTTACAAGGGGGCAATCATCTCTATGGCGGTCTGGATCATCTGTCCCATGGGCATATCCTGTACGCCCGCAACCATATTGTCACAGTGATTCACCGGCAGCAAAATCCGCTTTGCATGGCTCTGTCCCACTGCCAGCGCCATGGCCGGCGTGATCTCACCGTACAGGGCATCCGCAATGACAATGCCGATGGGGCCAAGGATATAGTCGGCACGCCGGGCGCCAACCACCACAGCATTTTCACCTGTGGCAGAAATATCCGCTCCGGCCTTCCGCATATTTTCCGTGGCGACCGAGTTGGTTCCCACGGCCCGGACTGTAGCTTCCGGGAAATGCTTCTTCACTTCTGCCACGAGCCCACGGCCCATGCCGCCGCCCTGACCATCGATCACCAGAATCTCCATCTTGATCCTCCTATATTATATCCGCAGCCTGCTGTATTTGCAAATAAAATCTCCCAATGCTCTTCCCTTCTATTTTACGATATGTTTACAGAAATGAAAAGCAGCGTCCAACGATTTCATAAATTGTTCAAATTCTGTTTATAGCCTATACAAACTCACCGGGTATAGTATATTCAGAAAACAAATACAGCCGCCTGCCTGACGGCTTTTCTATATTTCTTCTTTACTTGAGCTTCTTTCATTCCCCCCTAAATTGCTGCGGCCCCCGGATCCTGCCTTGATCCGGGGGCCGCACTTTTTACGCAAACTCTTTGATCATCTGTCCGTATTCCAGCACCGAAAAACCAAGTCTTCGGTAGAGGGCTGCCCCCCGCAGGTTGTCCGGCTCATATTCCAGCCGGAAGCGCTTTACCTCCGTGGTCCTGTGCTCCTCCAAATAGCGGAAGAATGCCGTGCCGAGTCCCCGGCTCTGAAATTCCGGCAAAATATAGATCTCCTCGATCCAGATCACAATACCGCCAGCCTCCTGTGAAAAGCTCTTAGCCAGCAGCGCATAGCCGGCAGTCTTTCCGTCCTGCTCTATGATATAGCCTTCGGCATAGGGAGAGCCCGCCATCAGCACATCAAAGGTACGCTGAAAATACGCATCCGGTACCGGATGCAGCACCGCATCCGAATCATAAAATGCCCGGCACATGGCAAGGTATGCCTCCCGATCTGCCGGTTCCATGGGGCGAATCATTGTGCTTCAGTCCTCCAGTGCCATAATTTTATCGATTCTGCGCTGGTGACGGCCACCTTCAAACTCCGTGGTCAGCCAGACATCTACGATCTCCAGTGCAAGATTCTGCCCAATGATACCGGCGCCCATGGCCAGCATATTGGTATTGTTGTGGCGCCGGGTCAGGGAAGCCGACAGGGGATCCGAGCACAGTCCGCAGCGAATGCCCTTTACCTTATTGGCCACGATCGACACGCCGATGCCGGTGGTGCAGATCACGATTCCCTTCTCGCACTCCCCGGCTGCTACAGCCTTTGCCGCAGGCCCCGCATAATCGGGATAGTCACAGCTATCGAGGCTGTTTGTGCCAAAGTCCTTGACCTCATAGCCCTTTTCCAGCAGGTGCGCCTTGACCGCTTCCTTCAGCTGATATCCGCCGTGGTCACATGCAATTGCAATCATGATGATTTCTCCTTTTTATATCCGCTTTTGCAGCGGTTTTCTGTTTTTATACTGTGTAATATAGGAAAATCCGCACTGCCGCAGCAGCTCCGTTCCCTGCTCCAGTCCCTGCGCCGCATGCTCCGGCACATGGGCATCTGAACCGATGGTGATCAGCTCTCCGCCCAAATCCCGGTATCGCCGGAGTATATATTCCGGCGGGTGCGGTTCCTTCTGGGGGCCAAGATACCCGGAGGTATTGAGTTCCAATGCCTTGCCCCGCTGCACCAGCGTTTTCAATATTTCCTGCACCAGATCGTCAAAGGGCCGGAAGTCAATTGGAAATCCCGCCTTATCCCGCATATAGCGGAGCGGATAGGTCAGGTGGGCAAGGGAGTCAAAATAATCCGTTTGGGAGAGCTTCAGCAGACACTGGAGGTATTCCTCCGCCAGCCGAAGGCACTGCGCTCTGGATGTATATTCGATCCAGTAATAGTCCATCCCCTGGGGAGTGTTATGCATAGAGCCCAGCACAAAATCGATCCCCGGCTCCGACAGCACCCGCTGGGCTGCCTCCGGCCGCAGAATGGCCTCCCCCAGCTCCACACCCCGGCAGATCTCCATATCCGGGAACGCCGCTCTGGCTGCCGCCAGCTCCTGATCCTCCGCCGCCCAGTCAAAGCTGTCGTCCGGCTGACCCTTTTCATCGACGAGATCACAGTGATCCGTCAGACAGAGGGCCCCGACCCCAGCCGCTGCCGCCGCCCGGCACATCTCTGTCAGCGGGTGGTCTGCGTCAAAGGAGCAGCAGCTGTGCAGGTGATAATTCACCAGCATTGTCTCAGCCTTCCAGCCAGATCTCATCGATCTCGTGGCGCTTCTGACGGCGCATCAGGCCGCCAATGGCCTCCTGTACGTTTCCGTCGCCGTAGAGCACCTGATAGGCCGCATCCGCAATGGGCATTTCAATGCCGTATTTCTCCGCCAGCTGATGGGCAGAGGCAGTGGCATAGTAGCCCTCTACCACAGCGCCCACCTTTTCCATGGCCTCCTTGGCCTTGAGGCCCTGACCGATATAGATGCCGCAGCGGTGATTTCTCGAATGCATGGAGCAGCAGGTAACGATCAGGTCGCCAACGCCGGAAAGCCCTGCAAAGGTCTCCTGCTTGGCTCCCAGCGCCACGCCCAGCCGGGCAGACTCCGTCAGGCCCCGGGTCATCATCAGCGCCTTGGTGTTGTCACCGCAGCCGGCCCCTTCCAGGACCCCTGCAATCAGTGCATAGATATTCTTCAGAGCCGCCCCCAGCTCCACGCCTACGATATCACCGCTGGCATAGACCCGGAACACGTCAGACATAAAGGCATCCTGCACCATGTCCACTACGCTGTGATCCTCACAGGCCACCACACAGCCTGTGGGTACGCCCCGGCCTACCTCTTCCGCATGGGTTGGCCCCGAGAGCACCGCCACGGTAGCACCGGTAACCTCCTTCAGGATCTGGCTCATGCGCCTGGAGGTATCCCGCTCGATGCCCTTGGTGACGGACACGATCACGGAATGCTCCGTAAGGTAGGGGGCCATGGCCTCTGCGGTAGACCGCACCGCAAAGGACGGAACCGCCGATACCACAAAATCCGCATCCTTTACCGCCGAAATATCTGTGGTCAGTGCGATCTCTTCCGGCACCGCAACGCCCTTCAGCAGGGCATTTTCGTGGTATTCCCGGATATGATCTACCTCAGCCTGAGAAAAAGACCAGACTGTGACCTGATGTCCATTGTTATGGAGCAGGATTGCCAGAGCCGTGCCCCAGCCGCCGCTGCCCACTACTGTAATCTTCATAATGGAAACCTCCGTTACTTGGCTTTTTTATGGAGTGAAAATTTGTTTTCCGTCCCCTGCATCAGGCGCTGAATATTGCCCCGATGCTGGAAGACGATCAATGCGCCCACACAGAACGCAAAAAACAGGCACACGGGATCCCGATACAGTACCCACGCCATGATTGGGAACAGGATTCCTGTGGAAATCGAGCCCACCGAGACATACTTTGTAATCGCCGTCAGCAGCAGGAAGGAGCCCCATACCACTACAGCGACCTTCCAGGAGATCATAATGGCGATGATGCCGCCGGACATAATGCCCTTTCCGCCCCGGAACCCGAACATACAGGGAAACATATGCCCAAGCTCACAGAACAGGCCCGCAATATACTTGGCCCGCAGAGGCGTTACAACATCCACGCCGCCCCGTACCATCAGCCGTGCTCCCAGCATGCCCAGCAGTACGCCGAACACCGCCTTGAGCACATCGGCCAGAATCACCAGCAGCGTCAGCTTTCCGCCGAACACCCGGTTGAAGTTCGTCAGTCCCGCATTGCCGCTGCCATGGGTGCGCGGTGTGATTCAAGATGCAACTAGCTTCCAGACCTCCTA
>ERZ773103.2706-NODE-2706-length-15843-cov-10.677540_pt1 | contig 15843 bp, 9 predicted proteins | sample MGYA00511118_ERZ773103 | MGnify/ENA primary metagenome ERZ773103 (study PRJEB29015, sample SAMEA2737821) | human gut metagenome | biome: human gut; feature: human-associated habitat; material: faeces | place: China | collected 2012 ... | reverse complement strand
TGGCAATCGATCAGCTCATCGAGGACGGCGATAACTACTACTACGTAGATATCAACGGTGTAATGGCTTCCAACCAGTGGGTTGCTATTGAGAATGAGGATGCCGGTGAGGATGACGAGCCAGAGCACTACTGGTATTACTTCCAGGCTAATGGTAAGGCTCTTACCAATGGCAACAACAGTTCTGTAGCATTAAAGACCATCAACGGCAAGAAGTATGCTTTCGATGAGGAAGGCAGAATGCTGTATGGTTGGGTAGATAAAGACAATGCAGAGCGTCTGGACAATACAGATAACGATGCATTTAAGGATGCTGATTACTACTTCGGCGGCGAAGATGATGGTGCAATGACCACTGGCTGGCTGCAGGTAGATGTTACATATGAGGAAGCAACTACAGGCGATCTTGCTGATTACATTGCTCCCGTATTCAACGATGATGAGGATCAGACCCGTTGGTTCTACTTCCAGTCCAATGGTAAGATGGTAAAGGCAGATGCTGGTACTTACCAGAAGAGCAAGACCATCAATGGTAAGAAGTATGAGTTTGATGAGAACGGCGCTATGACTGCTGAGTGGTCTCTGGATAAGAGTGAGGTTGCTACACCTACTACATATGTAGAGGGAAGACCAAGCAATACAAGCTCAAGCAATGCAGATTATGCAAAATATGCTCAGGAGTGGAGATACTTCAACAGCGTTGAGGACGGCGCTCGCGTAAGCAAGGGCTGGTTCAAGGTTGTAGCTGCTGAAAAGCTGAATGCCGGTAAGTACGATGATGATGAGGATGCATGGTACTATGCAGATGGAAGCGGCAACCTGTACGCAGGTGAATTCAAGACGATCAAGGGCAAGAAGTATGCATTCTACGTAGACGGACGTATGGTTAACGGTCTGAAGTTTATCAGAGAAAGCTCTACTGGCTTTGAGGTAGTTGGAGACGATACTTTCAGCGATCATGAGTTTACAACAGAGGATGAGTTCGATGCCAGCGCTCCCTGGTTTGAGAAGAATGGTTACAAGTGCTATTACTTCAGTGATGGTGAAGACGGCGCTATGAGAACAAACAAAACCACTGTTGATATTGACGGTGAGAACTTCAACTTCTACTTCCAGAAGTCCGGCGGCCACAAGGGTGCTGGCGTAACTGGCGAGAAGGATAAGAAGTACTATCAGTCTGGTAAGCTTCTGAAGGCTGGTTCTGACGAAAAGTATCAGGTTGTAAAGGCATTGGCTAAAGAGGCTGGTGATCATGCCGATGCTGAAGATTACACCTATACAAAGTTAGAAGATGCTAAGGCATTCTTAGCTGATACCGCAGTTGCTGCAGTTACTAAGGATAAGGATTCTTATACTACAACTGCTGCCTTAGAAGCTGCACTGGATGCTGCCGGAATTAATAAATCCGCAGACGATCTGGATGAAGTTTACATCTTTAACGATGGAAATGGTCTTTCTGATACAGACTTCTTCCTTGTAAATACATCCGGAAAGGTAATTGACAGCAAGTCCAAGAGCAAGGACGGCAATGATTACCAGTACGTTGTAAACAGCTCAGGAAAGATTACTGCTGTTTATGTAGAGGACTAATCTGAAAGATTGATTGCATAAACAATTAAGGGGAAAAGGCGTTGTAACTGACAGGGAAACCTCAGGTTACAGCGCCTTTCTCTTTTATAGAGGAGGCAATAAACTATGATTAAGAAAAAACTTGCGGCACTATGTATTGCTCTGGCAGCCTGCTTTGTTTCTTCCGTTCCTGCGTACGCAAATACAACAACGGTTATGGAAAACAGCGGTGCTTACCTGTTTGAATGGCGTCCGGTAGATTATGGAAACGGCACTTCCTTTGCAATCCTTGTCGGCGGGAATGAAATTTATGAAAAGAAAAAAGAAAACATGGATAGTTTGGCTGATGTGCCTCTTACTTTGTGTCGCGTCTTTGCCAGCTGTAAGCTTTAAAGACGTTCAGGCGGCTTCTGTGAGCAGTGAATTTACAGGATGGAAAACGGTGAATGGAAAGAAATATTATTACCAAAATGGTACAAAGCTCACTGGCCTGCACAAAATCGGTAAATATTATTATGGCTTTGCATCTGACGGAACGATGCTGACAGGATGGAATTATATCAAAAAACATTATCGTTATTTTGCAAAGCTGTCCGGAAGAATGCGTACCAGCCAGACGATTCAGGGAAGAAAAATCGACAGTAAAGGTGTCTGGACACCGGTTATCGTTTTGGATCCCGGACATTCCGGAATTGTTGCAGGCGGTTATGAGCCCCTCGGACCTGGTTCCAGTCAGACGAAGTCAAAAGACACTTCCGGAACGCAGGGCGTTGCGACTGGTGTGGAGGAATATAAGCTGACATTAAACATCGGACTTCAGCTACGCTCTTTACTTCGGGACAGGGGCTGTAAAGTAGTCATGACTCGCACGAACAGTAAGGTTGCATTAAGCTGCATCGACCGTGCCAGGATAGCAAATAAAGCAAAAGCAGATGCATATATCAGACTGCATGCCAATGGAAGTGACAATTCCTATGTAACCGGAGCGATGACTATCTGCACCACCAAAAACAGCCCTTATATTGCGTCCATGTACAAAAAGAATAAATCCCTGTCTAACGCCGTTTTGAATGCTTACGTGTCTGCCACAGGATGCCGGAAAGAGTATATCTGGGAAACAGATTCCATGTCTGGAAATAACTGGAGCAAAGTTCCGACAACACTGATTGAAATGGGATATATGAGCAACCCATCCGAAGACCGACTCATGCAACAGACTTCCTACCAGAAAAAGATGGTCAGGGGAATTGCAAAAGGAATTGAGAATTATCTGACAGATTTGTCGAAATCTTTATGCTGACAAATATTCCTAAACAATGTTATAATCCATTTAAGGGAACATTTTATCCATTATCAATATGAAGAAGGTGAGTGCAGATATGGCAATGTTTTTGAATAATTCATACCCATATAAAAGGTATAAAAAGATATCCAACACAACATATTTTATAGATAAGTCCTGCATATTAGACGATATATTAAGATGTATGGAAGAAGAAACTCAGTATATCTGTATCACCAGACCGCGCAGGTTTGGAAAAACAGTCATGGCCAATATGCTTGGTGCATTCCTTGGAAGATCCTGGAATTCTTCAGATATCTTTGACCACTTAAAGATCTCCTCTTCTGAAAGATATTCCAGATATCGAAATCAATACGATATTATCTATATCGATTTCAGCAGACTTCCAGAAAATTGTGTATCTTATCAGCAGTATATAGACCGTATCATTAGTGGACTGAAAAAAGATCTGCTAAATGCTTATCCGGAATCTGCTTTAGATTCTGATCTTTCCGTATGGGACATGCTCTCAATGATCTCGGATCAGTCGGATTGCTCTTTTGTATTTATTATGGATGAGTGGGACGCGGTATTCCATATGCCGTTTATTACCGAAAAAGATAAGGCAGCATACATTCTTTTTCTGAAAGCTTTATTAAAAGATCAGGATTATGTTGCACTGGCATATATCACAGGTATTCTTCCAATTGCTAAATATTCCAGCGGATCAGAGTTAAATATGTTTATGGAATTCAAAATGACATCCATGGAAATGTTTGGTGAATATTTTGGATTTACAGATGATGAAGTAGACTATTTATATGAAAAATACAGTCAGTCATGCGAGAATCCTCACGTATCACGGAAGGGACTGCAAGAATGGTATGATGGGTATTTCACAGTGGCTGGAAAACGCTTGTATAATCCAAGGTCTGTAGTAATGGCTCTCAGCTTTAACCAGCTGTCTAACTACTGGACCAGTTCCGGACCTTATGATGAGATATTTTATTATATCCGTAATGATATTGATCAGATTCGAAATGACCTGGCACTGATGATTGCCGGCGAAGGCGTTACAGCAAAAATAGATGAATTTGCAGCATCTGCAATGAATTTTCAAACCAGAAATCAAATATATTCTGCAATGGTTGTATATGGACTGCTTACGTTTACCGACGGGAAAGTTTATATTCCTAACAGAGAACTGATGCTGAAATATGAAGAACTGCTCCAAAACGAAAAAAGTTTAGGTTATGTATATCAGCTGGCTCATATTTCGGAACAGATGCTTAATGCAACACTGTCAGGAGATACGAAAAAAATGGCAGAGATTCTTCAGTATGCACATAATACAGAAACTCCAATTCTGTCATATAACAATGAAGTAGAACTGTCTGCTATTGTGAATCTGGTTTATCTTTCCGCACGGGACAGATACCGTGTTGAACGGGAAGATAAAGCAGGCAAGGGTTTTGTTGACTTTATCTTTTATCCATATAAGGCAAATGGTACCTGTATTATCCTTGAATTAAAAGTAGGTCATTCTCCAGAACAGGCTATTCAGCAGATCAAGGATAAACAGTATATCCTAAGATTTCAGGGAAAACTTGGTGAAACACCTAAATATACAGGAAAAGTACTTGGCGTTGGAATAAGCTATGACAAAGATACCAAAGAACATAAATGTATCATAGAGACTTTGTCAAAATAAGTGTGCGATTCGCAAACTTTCTATATATCAGACGGTATAGATTGTCATACAGTCCTATATATGAGAAGAACCCTGACCAATTAATGCTACGGTTCTTCTCATATGCGCATAAAAATCCAAACTCACAGATAAGAATTCCCATCCAGCTTGAATCTTTTAATTTTAACATGTCTATTCCTCTTTTTTATCACATAAAATTTCCTCAAAAATCGGTGTGAAATCAATATCTTTTATTGCTCCATACTGGCTGATAAAATATTTACTCATATAATCTTCATGCTTACGGACACCCTTATCACCTGTTGTTCCAAAATCAGATAATGCATATAAAACACTGTCATGTGTATCATCGTCTCTTTCAACAAACTTAATCTCATCCCTCCGGAATAAGTTTGAATTTAAAAAAATCGGATTATGTGTATTAAATACGAGCTGCGCATGATGGATATTTACATCAGCATTGTGAAAGACATTAATAATGCTCATCAATGCCATCGGATGAATCGATGCATCAAATTCATCTACCACTAATGTTCCTCCCGTCTGCATTGCTTTAATCACAAGAGGAAACATATTGATAAAACGAATTGTTCCATAAGATTCAAAAATATCTGCTGCAATTGCTGTGGTCTTCTGATCTTTCATATTTTTAAATATAGAATATAATTTCGCATCCGGCTCATCATCACTCACTACATACCCAATTGCATTTGAATTGATTCCGAATAATTTTGCTGCTTCATCGGTTGTCTTTTCAACATAAGCTGCTTTTTTCTTCGGATCTGCAAATCTTTTAATCAACTGCATCGAATCCGCACGATAAATTACCATGAATTTATTTGCAAACCAATCAACAATCAGTTTTGTGAATTTCGGTGAAAAAATTAATTTAAACCCATTCGTCAAAAATAATTCTTCCTGATTCAAACTGCTTTTGGCGATTTCATTTATGCTTCCTGCATTCTGTTCTGTTATATCAGATAAATAATCTTTGATTACATTTAAGTTCTCTACTTTCAGGTCTTCCTTACGTTCAAATATTCTTTTTCCATTGACTTCCAATACTTCTGCAAGAATTTTTCTTTGGTATTCCTCTTCGAGAAAAGTTCCAAGATCAATCTTCAATTTATAGTGTATTTTAAATTTATGCTCTTCTCCATCTTCCTCATAAAATTCTATATCAAAGCATACAGGCTTAGACTCCGGTTCATTATTATTTGGAATCAATTCCAATGCCGATGCAGCCGGATTTGGTGAGGATTTCTCTTCGGAATTTCTAATATTTCCTCTCAAAACAATTGCCCGTAATACATCCATTGCACCAATAATATTCGTTTTACCTGCTGCATTTGGTCCATAAATAACTGAAGAACTCAATCCCTTTATTTCTTTTCCTTTTATTTTTGTCTTCATCAGACTATAATCTAATCCCTTTTGCTTTGGAGCAGCCACCATCGAAAAACTTGCCTCTTCCACAAAAGATTTATAATTTTGGGTTTTAAATTCCAGAAGCATTTTATCACCTCCATTCTACTTACTTTTTACAAAATCATATTCTCATTATAACTATATTGTATGATAAAGTCAATTTTTTATTCTTATTTTGAACTTTTTTTGCAAAACAAAAGCAATTACAGAGTGGATAGGAAAACTATGTCTATCAACGGAATAGTATTTGTTAAAGATGGCGTGATTCTATATAACTGAATAAAGCCGGAATATTAATAGATAAAATACCATTTATAAATCTCAATATATATACCGACATCGTAAATTCTCTCCATTACTTAGTAAAGCTTTTCTCATTTATGAACCTGTACACCACCCAAAGGGGAACTATAATCATGACAAAGATTAAAAACACAAAGAAGGGCATGGCAAAAAAGACATTAAGTATGTCACTTGTTGTTGCAATGCTTGCTACTTCTAATGTGCCGGTATGGGCTGCTGAGTTCAGCGATGGTACAAATGCTGCTGTAGCTACTGAAGCTCCGGCTGCTGAAACATTTTCTGATGATGTTGCAGAAGCGCCAGTTGTAGAGGATACTACTGTTGATGTTGCAACAGAATCTGTTAGTAACAATACATACAGTGTGGCACCTACATTTACTAATTTACCAGAAAATAAAACTGTAGTATGGAATGACACTAATAAAGTAACAGCTACATTTACAGTATCTGCAGCAGAAGGCACAAGTACTACAGGTGTTTCCTATCATTATGTATGGAAAATTGGCGGAGTTGCAGCGGCAGAAACTGCTGAGAATGCAGTTACATTAGGTACAGAAAAAACAGCTACACTTACATTAAGCGCTAACGATGCTGGAAAAACGGCTGTTCTTTATATCTACGCTAAAGATAATACTGGGAACACAGTATGGTCTTATACATCAGATGAAATTCAGATTAAGGCCGCACAGGATACAGCTTTAGGTAACATTAAAATTGCAAATTCCTGGAAACCTGAATATAATGGAACAGAACAGGTCATTGATGAAAAGGGTATTGATTGGGGTAGTATAGTAGATGCCGATAAGAAATATTACAAGATTTCTGTAAGCGGAGATGCAAAAAATGTAACTGATGATGGTGTTACAGTTACTATCGAATCCCAAAAACCAGGATATACCGGAAGTAAAACTTTAAAATATGGAATTAAAGCATTAGAACTTGACGGAAGCTCAGATGCCAAAAAAATCACTAAGCATTTTAAAGCAACATTAAAAACTAAAAACTTTACATATACTGGAAAAGTTATTAGAGTAAAAGCTTCCGATGTTGTGCTTACAGATGTTGACACCGGAGAAGATTTATCAGGTTATCTGAAAGCTGATGAAAAAGGATATGTTTCTTTAAAGAATACATCAGTGCAGTCTGCTGGAGAAACTACATTTGAATTAAATTTAGCAACTCCAGAAACAGGAAATAGAAATTATAAAATTCCAGCTGGTACATCTGGTACAAAAGATGGTTATTCAACAATTGCTACAGATGAGACAGATAAAGCAACTATCGCCAAACGTGATTTATCAACTGTTAATGTATCCATTAAATCAATGGCTATTCCAGCAAGCGGTATTCTTGATAGCAGTAATCTGACAATTACATATACTGACTCAAAAACTAATGAAGTTTTAAATATCGGTAGCGATGTTGTTATCACCCCTGTTAATAATGCAACTGCAAAAGGTGATTATACAGTAACAATTGCACCTGCTCCAAAACAGTATAATGTAACTGGCGAAAAGAAGACTGCTACTGTAACACTTGTTGCTACCGATCTTTCTGGTGGAAAATTCAATGGTAGTGAAGCATATGTCACTGGCTCTACAACTAAGTTGAAAGCTGAAGCATACACTGGATCTGAAATTACAAAAACAGAAAAACAGTTAGGTGATTTCGTTGTTGATGGTAAAATCCTTGACAAGAGTTTATATAGTATCGAATATGTTAACAATACAAATGCTAGCGCTATGACTAATTCGGATGCAAAACTGATTGTAAAAGGTAAGGGCGACTATGAAGGAAGCACAGCTGTATTTACATTCACAATTAATCAGGCTAAGGTATCTTCTACTACAATTACTGCAAAAGATAAAGTAGAACAGAAAGATACTCAGAATGCATCCGATTATAAAGATGATTTGGGACTCATTGTAAAAGCTAATAATGGAGCTGGTAAAGAGTTTACATTAGCAAATGGTACAGACTATACTGTAAAATATGGTTATAAAGATGATACAAAGAAAACAGCTGCGGATGGCGGTATAATTGTTGCAACTATTACTGTTACTAATAAAAACTTTGCTATTGATGGTGCAACTACAATTACCAAAGAGGTTCCTCTTTCTCTTAGAGCTCTTAAGAGCGAAAATATCAAACTGAAAGAGACATCTTTTACTTATAATGGAAAAGTTGTTGAACCAGACTTCGATATTGTTGTTGATGGACATTATAAAGGCAATAATGATACTACCGATAAATTTAATTACAAATTTACAAATAATATAAATGCTGGTACTGCAACATTAACAGTAACACCAACAGCTGCAAATAAAGAATTTGATAACACTGTATCTGCAAAAGTTACTTTCGATATCAAACCAGCAGATGCTTCTAAACTGGTAGGTGTTATTGCATCTAAAAAATATACAGGATATTCTCTTGAAATTCCTGCTGATGAAATCAACTTGAAACTGGGTGACGATGTTATTGATGTAGCTGACAACTTCAAGATCACAAACGGTGAAAACCGTAACATTGGTCAGGGAACTGTAACTCTTACACCAAAGAACGGTAACTTTACAGGAACTAAAACAATCACATTTGATATTGTTGGTAAATTACTTGGCAGTGGAACTATTACCGGTTATGATGCTAACGGTATTGAAACAACTGGCAACTGCACTTATGATGGTACAGAACATAAATTTGCAAAAGTAGTTGCTGACATTAAAGATGGCAACAAGAAACTTGTCGAAGGAACTGATTATGATTTAGTTTATGTAGACAATGTCTATGGTAAAAAACTTACTGCTACATCAACTGCACAACCTCCTGTTACAACAGAAAAACAGTTTGGTGCTGTTCTCGCTGTAGCAAAGGGAACTTATGGTGGAAATTACACAGATACAACTGCTGCAACAGGCTATAACACAGGCATAGTCAATGGTGTTTATACTGATGCTAATGGAAATAAGATTGCAAATGTAATTGCCGTTAAGACATTTGAAATCGAACAGCTGAATGTAGATAACAGCAGTGTTGTTGTTAAAAATGCTACCTATGCAGGTGGTTTATCACTGAAACCAGAAGTTACAATTGTTGTTAAAGGTGTAACTCTTGTTGAAGGAAAAGACTATACTTTAAGTTTAGAAGGTTCAAAAGATTTAGTAAATGCAACCACAGGAAAAGTTAATACAGTAGCGATTACATTCAAAAATGGATATAAAGGTAGTGTTGCAACTCAGGCTTGGGGCATTGACAAATTTGATCTTGCAAATGCAGATATAACTGTTAAAGATGGTAAGCTTTCTGTTAAATGCGGAAAAGTTGAAGTAGACGCAGCAGAATACACAACAACTGTAAATGCTGACGGAACAACAACTATCGCAGCTGCAAAAACAAGCAAGAACTACACAGGCTCCAAGACAGTTAAGACAAACGGTGCAACTGAAGCTGAAAAACCAGCTGCTCCAATGATCAGCAACGTTAAAGTTGTCGGCAACAAAGCAACTGTAATCCTTTCTGGTGAATCCGATGGTGCTGCAGGTTATGACTATGTAATCTCTACAGACCGTGACTGCATCACAAACAAAGATTACACTTCCGTAAACAAGAACCAGGTTAAGACAGAGTCTACATTTGAGTATGTAGGACAGGGAACATACTATGCATACTGCCACGCTTGGAAACGCGATGAGAATGGTAAGAAAGTATTCAGCGACTGGTCTAACGCATATCCATTCGTTGTAAGCGCAATCACACCATCCCAGCCAGTGATCACAAGCGTTAAAGTAAAAGGTTCTACTGTAACTGTAACATATACAAAAGCATCCAATGCTGACGGATATGATGTAGTTCTCGGAACATCTACAAAGAAAGTTAACGGAGAAACACGTCCGGTAGAATACGGAAAACTCGTTAAGAAGAACATTAAAGGTAATGTTGTAACAGCAACATTCAAGAATGTGAAGAAAGGAACCTACTATGCAGGTCTCCACGCATTCAACAGGACTTCTGAAGACGGCAAGAAAGTATTCAGCCAGTGGTCAAACGTTAAAAAAGTTACTGTAAAATAATCCATTTGGGTAATTAAATACAGATTCCTAAAAAAGAAGACTCCAGTCATTTCGTCTGGAGTCTTTCTTTTTAGGTGCGCTGCAAGCGCACACAGGAACAGCCCCGACTCATGATTGCCGGGGCTGCTTCATTTCTGTATAAGACATTTATATATTAACTTTTCCAACAGATCATTGTCCACTTTAGCTGACTGGATACTGGCTGCAATCATCTCATCTTTTGTAACCCCGGTAAAATCAATTTCAAATCTTCCATTATTTATACATAATTGTTCGATATATATTCTCTGCGTCCTGCCATTTCCCTCACGAAAGGGGTGTATCATGTTAATTTCACCCAGATAATAAGCCAGACGATTTGCCATTTCTATTTTGTCAGTGATATCTTTAAGAAAATTTTCTTTTTTTAATTGCTGATATATCCATGTAAACTGATTTTCAATAAACTGTACCAGACAAAAAATGGTCCCCTTTGATATATCAACTGTTCGAATTTTTCCTGCCCAAGGGTAGATATCTTGAAACAGCTGTTTATGAATAGAACATAAATGTTTTAAAGAAAAATCCCCAGATATTCCCTGCTTATATAGCTCTACTTGCCGAATTGATGAATAATCCCTTTCGGCTTCATGCAATCTTTCCAGATTTTGAATATTCAGCTTATTTTTCAATATATTAGTTCCGGGATAACAATATTCAGTATCACCTTTATCTTCATAGAAAAAATCATACTCTTGATCTTTCATTTTTGTGGAACTCCGTATTTCTTATTTAGTTCAGATATCGCATCAGCTACAGTTATCTTATTGCACAGAACTTTTTCAACCCTTTTATAACATGCTGAATCGAAGGGTAAATTTTCCATTTTGAAACTTGCTTCAATACTACTTAATTTTTGATCATTTGTCATAAAAAATCCCCCTTTAAATCTTAATCTAAGCTATGATAAAGTTTATTTTACTATAAATTGTATCATGCTTCCACAGGTATTTCCATAAGAAAATTTGTCGAAATCTGTTATTTGGCTGGGAGCCAGTGTTACTGTTTCAACAAATATTCCAAATTTAAGACAGCTAAAATCATTATAACTATCTGAAATCGTAATATTCATAAGAAAAATACTGTTTATAAGTTCAAATATATAAGTCATTATCGTGAATCGTTCCCATCAGCCAGTAAAATTTCCCCCACTTATGAACCTGTACACCACCCAAAGGGGAACTATAATCATGACAAAGATTAAAAACACAAAGAAGGGCATGGCAAAAAAGACATTAAGTATGTCACTTGTTGTTGCAATGCTTGCTACTTCAAACGTACCGGTATGGGCAAGTGAGTTCAGTGCTGGTGAAGATGTGACAGAGTTTTCTTCAGAAGCTGAGACTCCTGTTGTTGATGGCGGAGAAGATGTTGTTGATAATGCAACAGCAACAACAGAATCTATTGTATTCTATCAGCAGGGAAAAGCTGTACAGAATGAAGCAGTTGTTAAACAGGGAACTATTACAGCAACTGTTACTTTAGATTCAACAGTTGGAACAGCAACAGCAACACTGGTTGCATATGCAGCAGATGGTACACATAAAACTTTAGAGTCCAACACAATAGAAAACGGAAATGTTGTTTCTGTTTCTTACAATCTGAAACAGAGTGATGTAGGAAGCACTATTGATGTTGAAGTTTCCGCTGATGGAGTTAATGTTACAAATAAAAAAGAAACTATTAAAGTTGTTGAAAGTGCAACTGTTCTGACTGGAACACCAACGATCGATGCAGGCGTTGATAAAGATAAAATTGTTGCAGGTACAGTATTAACAGCTAAAACTGATAATATGGGACCAGAAGGAACTACTTTCAAATATCAGTGGCAGGCAACAAACGAAAAAGGTGAATGGGTTAATATTGATGGAGAAACATCAAGCACTTATACAGTATCCAATGGCCTTTATGGAAAACAGGTACGTGTAGCTGTTTATTCAGGTGATAGCTTCGAAACTGAAAAAGCATCCTGCTCAGAAGCTGTTGCTATCGGAGCAAGAAAATTAAGTGCAGAGAATGGAAATGGTGGCATTGCGACAACTGGTTTTCCCCGTACAATGATTTCTCAGGATATCAAAAATAAAGGAAAAGTATTTAATGTTGAAAGTAAACGAAACGAATTAGTTGCTGACAAAGCTAATGCTGATGAAAATGACATTTGTGTTGCTTACAAAAATTTAAAAGGCAGTGTAGTTACATTAAAGTATGGTAAAGATTATACTTTAACTTACGATCAGCTGTATCATCTTGGCACAGTAAATGTAACTGTTACAATTCTTCCTACAGAAAACACAGATTATACAAACGATATATATACTGGATTAACATATGACCTTGTTCCTGGCACTACAATGGATGGATATGCTATTGAAAAATCTGGAAAAGCATATGAATACAATGGTCAGAAAGTAACTCCTGAAGTATCTAAAGTAACTTATAATGGTCAGACTCTTCCAACATCTGACTACACTATTCAGGAAATTGGTCCGGATGCAGGAACCTATAGCTTAAGTGTCAACGTTACTGATAGAACTCTGGTAACTAAAGATACATATGGTAAAGATGTTACTGTTACAATTGCGAAAAAGAATATGGCGAACCATGATGCTGACTTTGATGTTGTAATTCCAGAAGAAGTATGGAAAGCTGACAAAACGGATGTTGAGAAAAATGGTGTTAAAAATGCCAAGATCAAAATGTATGATACCGTTGCAGATCCAAATAAAACAAATGACCTTCTTGCAGGTAATGAATTTGACATCACATGCGTAAACTGGTCTGACTCTGCAATTAATAAACAGATTACAATTACTGCAAAGGACAAAGCAAAGAACTATCAGAAGTCTATTTCTCGTAAAGGCGAAGCAACTAAGAGCGATATCAATGAATTTAAGTCTGCTTTCTTAAATGCTTTAGCAGGTGGAAATAACCTGATCTACAATGGTAAAGAGCAGGATTATCTTGGAAAACTGTTAAGTACTAATAATGGTTCTATCACATTAAACGGAACTAAGCTTTTCCTTAACAGAGATTTCACATACAAGATCACTCAGGGTGGAACTAACGCTGGAGATGTATCTTATACGATTACAGGTGCCAAGGATTATGCTGGTACAGAAATGATCTTAAGTAATGCTTATAAGATTCAGCCAGCAGACTTTAGTGGTTCACAGGTAGTAGATAATAGAACTACTGGCAGTAAATTAATCGTTTCCTTTAATCCATCTTTAGGCGATAAAGGTGCTGATATCAGCAATTATAACATTCTTGCTAAAGATGTTTATAAAGCATGGATGGCTGACGGACATTATGACCTCACACTTGATAAAGACTTCTGGCTTGACAAAACAAATACAACAAATACAACACTTGTATATAGACCAACTGTTGCAGAAAATAAAGTTGCAGGTCATGGAAAGAACGAAAACTTTAAACAGACAGCGGGTACAACCAATAGAACTCCTATCACAGTTGAATTAAAAGAAAAAGACCTCAGCGATAAGGATATCACTGTTAAGGTTGTTGATGCATCTTATAACAGTGGAAAAGTCGTTACACCAACTATCAAAGTTGTTTATACAGACAAAGATGGAAAAGAATATGAGATCAGTAACGACTACTACACAGTAGAGATAGAAAGAGCTGCTATTAAAGAAGGCGACAAAGGTAAGATCAACGTTAAAGCTAAGAAAATTGCTGATCCAGCAAAATATCCACAGAAGTACACAGGAAACCAGATGGTAGAATATACTGTTGGTACTCCGAGCCTTGAAGGTGGAAAAATCGTTGCAACAAACGGTCTGGAAACTCTTCCAAGTGTTGCTTACAGCGCAGAGCAGGCAGCTTCTTCCAAGGGAATCATCCTGGAAGCAGGTAAATATGTTGTAAAAGATAAGAGTGGCAACGTAGTAGATCCGAAATACTATGACGTTACATTCTCTGACAACAAGAAAGCCGGAACAGCAACTATCACAGTTACAGGCAAGGCTCCGTACAAGGGAAGCGTAAGTGCAAACTTCAAGATTACTAACGCAACACTTCCAAGTGGAACTGTAACCTTAATGTCTGATAAACTGAGCAAGACTTACACTGGTGAAGAAATCAGTCTTGTTAAAGGAACTGACTACACAATTACAGGTGAACTTGCACAGTTAAAAGAAGGAACCGACTATATGGTTTCTTATGAAAATGCAGTAAACGTTACAACAGCAAGCAGCAAAGCAAAGATTAAATTTGTAGGTATCGGAAGCTATGCAGGAGAACTTGTAAAGACCTTTGATATTACTCCGGCTAAGATTACCGCATCTGATGTAACTCTTGGAGATGTTACTTATGCAGGTGGAAAGACTGTAAAACCATCTGTTACAATCACTGTTCCAGGTGGAAAGACAACTCTTGTAGAAGGTACAGACTATATTGTAGACTATGTACCGGCAGCTACAAATGTAGGTGACAAAGGTAAAGTTGTTATCACATATAAAGATAATGCAAACCTGAATACAGCTGATTCTGTAAAAGAAGTAGAATATGGCGTAACAGCAAAAGATCTGAAAGATGTAACAATCGCAGCTGTTGCAGACCAGGAAGCTACTGGTGAACAGGTTAAACCATCCCTTACAGTAACAAGTGATTCTGTTACTCTTAAAGAAGGTGTTGATTATCAGGTAACTTATGGTGAAAACAAAGAAGTTGGAACAGGTACTGCTACTATTACTCCTGTAAACGGAAACAAGAACTTTACAGGATCTCAGAAAGTATCTTTCAACATCATCAAAGCTAAACCAGAAGTTGGTCAGGCAATGATCACTGATGTAGTCGTTAAAGGCAACACTGTAACACCAGTTCTTTCTAGTGATGTTGACGGAGCTGTTGGATATGACTATGTAATCGCTACAGAAGAAGATTATGAAAACGGACGTGTCGACATCAGCAAGAATGTTCTTAAGACAAACACAAACTTCTACTATGTACAGGAAGGTACATACTATGCATACTGCCACGCTTGGAAACGTGATGAGAATGGTAAGAAGGTATTTGGTGCATGGTCTAACCTCAAGAAATTTGAAGTGACTGCTACAACACCATCTACACCAAAGATCACAAAGGTAAAAGTGAGCGGAAGCACAGTAACTGTAACTTATACAAAATCTAAAGATGCAACAGGTTATGACGTAGTACTTGGATCTTCCGTTAAGAGTGTAAACGGCGAGAAACGTCCGGTAGATTACGGAACACTTGTTAAGAAAAATGTAAAAGGAAGCACTGTGACTGTAACATTCAAGAATGTGAAGAAGGGAACCTACTATGCAGGACTTCATTCCTTCAACAGAACATCTGAGAATGGAAGCAAAGTATTCAGCAAATGGTCTGGTACAAAAACTGTAACAGTAAAATAATCCATTTGGGTATTCATACAGATTCCTAAAAAGGGAACCCCGGTCA
>ERZ773103.2701-NODE-2701-length-15867-cov-3.447002_pt1 | contig 15867 bp, 9 predicted proteins | sample MGYA00511118_ERZ773103 | MGnify/ENA primary metagenome ERZ773103 (study PRJEB29015, sample SAMEA2737821) | human gut metagenome | biome: human gut; feature: human-associated habitat; material: faeces | place: China | collected 2012 ... | reverse complement strand
ATTCATAAAAGGTAACGTGACATTGGTGAGTGAGCTTGTATATAACTTGCTTGACAATGCGATAAAGTATAATAAGGATAACGGAAAAATAACCGTATTTGTCGGTGAGTCGGCAAAGGGTGTGGAACTGTCCGTAAAAGATACGGGTATAGGAATACCGCCCGAAGATACGGAAAGAATATTTGAACGTTTTTACCGAGTTGATAAAAGCCACTCAAAAAAAGTCGGTGGTACAGGCTTGGGACTTTCAATAGTAAAGCACGTTTGTGCTTGCCATAATGCGACCATACGCGTAAAGAGCAAAGTCGGCAAAGGTACAACTATTTATGTTACGTTTCCGAATAACGTGAACAATTAATGAACAAAATATGAACTTTGAAAAAGGTTTATTGACATTGATATTAATAATGTGTATAATATGTAGCGTACCACAAAAAAAGTGTAGTACGCTACATTTTTGTGAGGAGGTGTATTTGTGAAAAAGAAAGGTATAGGCTTTTATTTTAAGAGGATAGATGAGATTATGTATATGGCGGCAAATGCACATCTGAAGAAATACGATATAACCTGTTCGCAGGCAAATATACTTTTTTATATGCTTGAAAAAGGCAAGAATGTTGTAATGCAAAAGGAGATTGAACAGGAATTTGGGTTAAGACATTCAACGATTATCGGACTTTTAAAGCGTATGGAGAAGAATAATTTTGTGCGTGTTGAGGTAAATCTGGAGGACCATAGATGCAGACAGGTTATTTTACTTGACAAGGCTTTTGAACTTGGCAGTGAAATGAAAGAACACAGAAAGTATATGGATTCGTTGATAACAGGTGCATTAAATGACGAGGAGGAAAAAGAACTCAAAAACCTTTTAACAAAGGTTTACGAACATATGTACCAAGACAATGATAAGTGTGAAAAATAGGGTATATTTTTATTCTAATATGTAGCGTACTACGTTTTTGAAGAAGGAGGAATTAGATGATAAAGACATTATTAAAAAGTGTAAGAGAGTATAAACGTGATTCGATTCTTGCACCGATTTTTGTAACTCTTGAAGTTGTTATGGAAGTTGTAATACCGCTTCTTATGGCTATGCTTATTGACAAGGGTATTGACGCAGGAAATATGAATTACATATTGAAAATAGGTATCGCCCTTGCAATTTCATGTGTAATTTCATTGGTTTTCGGTGCATTGTCGGGTAAATTTGCGGCGAGTGCATCGGCAGGGCTTGCGAAGAATTTGAGAAAGGATATGTTCTATAATGTACAGAACTTCTCATTTTCAAATATTGATAAATTCTCTGCATCAAGTATCGTAACAAGACTTACAACTGATATAACGAACGTACAAAATGCTTATCAGATGATAGTCAGAATTGCGGTAAGAGGTCCGATAATGATTATATTCTCACTTATTATGGCGTTCGGAATAAATCATAAACTTTCACTTGTATTCTTGCTTGCAATTCCTGTTTTGGGCGGCGGATTGTATTTTATAATGACTCACGCACACCCGATATTTGAACGTGTATTCAAGATATACGATAAGCTTAACAACGTTGTACAGGAAAATTTGAGAGGTATAAGAGTTGTTAAATCATTTGTAAGAGAAGATTACGAAGAAAAGAAATTTAAAAACGTTTCTGAAGATATATACGATGACTTTGTAAAAGCCGAAAAACTTTTGGCATTTAACGCACCGCTTATGCAGTTCGCGGCATACGGCTGTATGCTTTTCATATCGTGGTTCGGTGCAAAGCTTATCGTTGCGTCAACTATGACAACAGGTGAGCTTACAAGCCTTATTGCATATACAATGCAAATTCTTATGAGCCTTATGATGCTTTCAATGGTGTTCGTAATGATTACAATGGCAAGAGCGTCATCTGAAAGAATCGTCGAAATACTTGACGAAAAGAGCGATCTTACAAATCCTGAAAATCCTGTATATGAAATTAAAAACGGCGATATTTCATTCAGAAATGTAAACTTCGGATATTCAAAGAAAAAGAGAAAACTCTGCCTTAAGAATATAAATCTTGATATTAAATCGGGTGAAACTGTCGGAATTATAGGCGGTACGGGAAGTTCAAAGTCAAGCCTTGTACAGCTTATCCCAAGACTTTACGATACAACCGACGGTGAAGTGATTGTCGGTGACAGAAACGTAAAGGAATACGATATTGAGTCATTGCGTGACGAGGTTGCAATGGTACTTCAGAAAAATGTGTTGTTCTCCGGAACAATCAAAGAAAACTTGCGTTGGGGTAATGACCACGCAACAGATGAAGAAATCGAAAGAGTATGTAAGCTTGCACAAGCCGATGAATTTATTCAGACATTCCCTGATAAGTATGATACTTATATCGAACAGGGCGGTTCAAATGTATCGGGCGGTCAGAAACAAAGACTTTGTATCGCAAGAGCTTTGTTAAAGAAACCGAAAATCCTTATTTTGGACGACAGTACAAGTGCGGTTGATACAAAGACAGATGCAAGTATCAGACGTGCGTTCCGTGAAGAAATACCGAACACGACAAAGATTATTATTGCACAGAGAATTTCATCTGTCGAAGACGCAGATAAGATAATTGTTATGGATAACGGTGAAATAAACGGAATAGGTACTCATGAAGAACTTTTGAAGAACAACGAAATATATAGGGAAGTATATAATTCACAGGTGAAAGGAGGCGGTGACGATGAATAAACACGGTGCACAAAATACCGGTAAGACAATCAAACGTATTCTTTCATATATGAAGGAATACAAATTCAGATTTATCTTTGTATTGATATGTATATTGCTGAGTGCCGTTGCAAACGTTGCCGGCTCAATGTTTATCGGTACGCTTATCGATGACTATATAACACCGCTTTTGGGCAGTACAAACCCTGTATTCACGGGCTTGCTTAAAGCAATCTGCGTAATGGGTATTGTGTATTTAGTGGGAATACTTGCTACATTGTTTTATAACAGAACAATGGTATCAATCGCACAAGGTGTGTTAAAGAAAATTCGTGACGATATGTTTACTCATATGCAGAAATTGCCGATTAAGTATTTCGATACACATACTCACGGCGATATAATGAGTTACTACACAAACGATACAGATACTCTAAGACAGATGATGGCACAGAGTATTCCGCAGATGTTTTCGTCGGCGGTTACAATTATATCGGTAGTCGTTGCGATGTTTATATCGAATGTTTATCTTGCAATATTTGTGTTGGTGTTTGCGACCTGTATGATGTTTGTAATAAAGAAAATTGCAGGAGCGAGCGGAAGATTTTTTGTAAAACAACAGCAGTCCATCGGTAAGGTAAACGGTTATATCGAAGAAATGATGAACGGCCAGAAGGTCGTTAAGGTGTTCTGTCACGAAGAACATTCAAAAGAAGATTTTGATAAGATTAACGAAGAGCTTTGTGAAAACGCAACAGAGGCTAATAAATACGCAAATATCCTAATGCCGATTATGGCTAATTTAGGTAACCTGCAGTATGTGCTTATAGCTATTATCGGCGGTGCACTTGCACTAAACGGAGTTGCGGGACTTACACTTGGCGTTATAGCGTCATTTCTGCAACTTTCAAAATCATTTACAATGCCGATAAACCAAATATCGCAACAGCTTAACTCAATCGTTATGGCACTTGCCGGAGCGGAAAGAATATTCAATCTTATGGATGAAGAAGTAGAACAGGACAACGGCGATGTTACACTTGTCAATGTTAAGTACGACAGAAACGACAATATAGTTGAAACGGAAGAAAAGACATATATGTGGGCTTGGAAAGAAGTTCAAAAGGACGGCAGTGTTAAATACACACGTCTTACGGGTGAAGTTAAATTCTTTGATGTTGATTTCGGATATAATCCCGAAAAAATCGTACTGCATGATATAACATTGTATGCCGACCACGGCGAAAAGGTTGCGTTTGTCGGTGCGACAGGTGCGGGTAAAACTACAATTACCAACCTTATAAATCGTTTCTATGATATTGCCGACGGTACGATAACTTATGACGGAATTAATATTAACCGTATCAAAAAGAAAGATTTAAGACGTTCGCTTGGTATCGTTTTACAGGATACAAACTTGTTTACGGGTACAATTAAGGAAAATATCCGATACGGTAATCTTGATGCAACGGACGAAGAAGTTTATGCGGCGGCAAGACTTGCGAATGCAGACGAATTTATAAATATGTTGCCTGACGGATACGATACAGTTATTTCGGGTGACGGCGGCAGCTTGTCGCAAGGTCAAAGACAGCTTTTGTCAATCGCAAGAGCGGCGGTTGCAGATCCGCCTGTAATGATACTTGACGAAGCAACTTCAAGTATTGATACAAGAACAGAGGCGATAGTTCAAAGAGGTATGGACGCACTTATGACGGGACGTACAGTATTTGTTATCGCACACAGACTTTCAACGGTAAGAAATTCAGATGTAATTATGGTGCTTGAACTCGGAAGAATTATCGAACGCGGTAATCACGAACAGCTTATTGCACAAAAAGGTAAGTATTATCAACTTTACACAGGTGCATTTGAACTTGAATGATTGTTTGAAACGTTAAAAATCCGAACTGATACCCATTTGTTTAACACAAATGGGTATTTTAATATGAAAGTATAATATGTTTTGTTGCTTTTTTCTACAATGTACTTGACGATAGAGGCGAATTTTGTTAGAATTATAATAATGGTTAAATAACGAGGAGGATTACATGATGAAAAAGTTAATGCTTGGAAATGAAGCGGTTGCACGCGGTGCTTATGAGGCCGGTGTAAGCGTTGTTTCCTCATATCCCGGCACACCGAGTACCGAGATTACAGAAAATATAGTTAAATATGACGATATATACGTTGAATGGGCGCCGAATGAAAAGGTTGCGGCAGAAGTTGCAATCGGTGCGTCAATCGCCGGCGCAAGAAGTATGTCTTGTATGAAACACGTCGGTCTTAACGTAATGGCTGACCCTGTTTTCACTGCAAGCTATACAGGAGTAAACGGTGGTCTTGTATTGTGCGTTGCCGATGACCAAGGTATGCACTCATCACAGAATGAACAGGATTCACGTCACTATGCAAAGGCGTCTAAAATACTTATGTTAGAGCCGTCTGACAGCGGAGAATGTAAGGAGTTCACAAAGACTGCATATGAACTTTCCGAAAAATACGATACACCTGTATTTTTAAGACTTTCAACAAGAGTTTCTCATTCACAGAGTCTTGTTGAGGAAGAAGAAAAGCAGGAAGTTGCATTAAAGGATTACGAGAAAAATCCGCAGAAGTATGTAATGATGCCGGGTAATGCGATAAAGCGTCACGTTGTTGTTGAGGACAGAATAAACGCACTAAAGGAAATGGCTGAAACATCACCTCTTAACAGAGTTGAAGAAAACGGCTCAAAAATCGGTATTATCGCAGGCGGTATCGCATATATGTATGCAAAAGAGGCACTTGGCGATAAGGCTGATTATTTGAAAATCGGTATAGTTTATCCGCTACCTGAAAAGAAGATAAAAGAATTTGCGTCAAAGTATGATAAAGTTTTCGTTATCGAAGAACTTGACCCTGTTATCGAAGATTTCTGTAAGAGCGTCGGAGTTGATGTAATAGGCAAGGACGTATTTACACTTCAAGGCGAATATACACCGTCAATGATTAAGAAAGCTGTTTTGGGTACAGACGCACCTGAATTTGACGTTATAGATGAGCCTACACCTGTTCGTCCTCCTGTAATGTGTGCAGGTTGTCCGCACAGAGGTACATTCTATGTACTAAAGAAACTCGGTCTTGTTGTTTCGGGCGATATAGGCTGTTATACACTTGGTGCAACACCTCCTCTGCAAAGCGTTGACACAACAATTTGTATGGGTGCTTCAATCAGTGCCGCACACGGTATGGCAAAAGCAAGAGGTGCTGAATTTAATAAGAAACTTGTATCAGTAATCGGTGATTCAACATTTATGCACTCGGGTATTACAGGTCTTGTTGACATTGTATACAACAAGGGTAACAATACTGTTATAATTCTTGACAACTCAATCACAGGTATGACAGGTCACCAGGATAACCCTACAACAGGTTACACAATCCGTAAGGAAGAAACAAAGCAAGTTAATTTGATAACACTTTGCAAGTCAATCGGTATTGAACACGTTGTCGTTGCAGACCCGTTTGACGTAAAGAATTTTGAAAAGGTCGTAAAAGAAGAAGTTGAAAGAGAAGAACCTTCGGTTATTATCGCACAAAGACCTTGCGCACTTCTTCCGAATATGCGTAAAAAGTATTCGGGTCACTGTCACATAACAGACAAGTGTAAGAAGTGTAAGATGTGTATGAAACTCGGCTGTCCTGCAATTTCATTAGACGGCGATACTGTTAAGATTGACACAACACAGTGTAACGGCTGCGGACTATGTACAAATGTCTGTCCGTTTGGTGCGATTGAAAAGGAGGAAAAGTAGAATGAACATAATGATAGTCGGTGTCGGCGGACAAGGTACACTTCTTGCAAGCCGTATACTTGGTAAGGTTGCAATTAAAGAGGGTTATGACGTTAAAGTCAGCGAGGTTCACGGTATGAGCCAACGCGGCGGCAGTGTTGTTACATATGTAAAGTACGGTGATAAGGTTTATTCACCTATTATAGACCGCGGTGAGGCGGATTTGATTTTGGCGTTTGAAATGCTTGAGGCTATGCGTGCTTTGCCTTATTTGAAAAAAGGTGGTAAGATGATTGCCAATACTCAAAAAATGAATCCTATGCCTGTAATCACAGGTGCTATGGAATATCCTGAAAATATTGAAGAAAAACTTAGTGCAAAGATTAATTTGCAAGCTGTTGACGCACTTTCTCTTGCGGAAAAGGCAGGTACAATCAAAGCTGTAAACGTAGTTTTAATCGGACTTTTGGCAAAGAGTATGGACGTAGATAAAAATGTTTGGATTGACGTTATAAAGGAAACTGTTCCGGAAAAATTCCTTGATGTCAATATTAAAGCGTTTGAACTTGGATATGAACTTTAAGGAGTAAAAAGTGCAATTATTGATTAAAACTCTACATGATTTATTCACTACCTATATAGGTTGGACAGTCGCAATTATTGTTGTTTGGGCTGTTATAGCGGCAGTGCTTATAAGAAACAAAAAGAAAAAGTAAAGGAGATGTGCCCAATGGGAATGTATCAGCCGGAAATTGAAACAATGGACAGAAACGAGCTTGAAAAACTTCAGCTTGAAAGACTCCAAAAACAGGTAAAGAATGTTTATGAAAATGTTCCGATGTACAGAGAAAGAATGGATAAAAAGGGTGTAAAGCCTGAGGATATAAAAGAACTTAAAGATCTTGCAAAGTTGCCTTTTACAACAAAGCAGGACTTGAGAGATTATTATCCGTTTGAGCTTTTTGCGGCAGACAAAAAGGATATTGTAAGAATACACGCATCGTCGGGTACAACAGGCAGACAGATTGTAGCCGGTTATACAAGAAACGACCTTGATATGTGGGCGGATTGTATGGCAAGACAGATTGCGGCGGCAGGCGGCGATGAAAATTCGGTTGTTCAAGTGTCATACGGTTACGGCTTGTTCACAGGCGGTTTGGGTGCACACGGCGGTTCTGAAAGAATCGGTGCTATGACAATCCCTACATCATCGGGTAACACCGAAAGACAAATCAGACTTATGATTGAACTCGGTGCAACTCACCTTTGCTGTACTCCGTCATACGCAATGTATCTTGGCGAAACAATAAACGAAATGGGCGTTAAAGACCAACTTAGTTTAAAGGCGGGAATATTCGGTGCAGAGCCTTGGACGGAAGATATGCGTCATCAGATTGAGCAGTCGCTTGGTATAAAGGCGTATGACGTATACGGACTTACCGAAATCACAGGCCCGGGTGTATCTTATGAATGTTCTGCTCAAAATGGTATGCACGTTTGTGAAGATATGTTTATTCCTGAAATTATCGACCCTGATACAGAAGAAGTACTTCCTCCGGGTTCATTCGGTGAACTTGTTTTCACAACAATTACAAAAGAGGGTATGCCGATGATGCGTTACAGAACGCGTGACTTATGCGTACTTGATTATGAAAAATGCGAATGTGGAAGAACACTTGTAAGAATGAAGAAACCTGCAGGAAGAACCGACGATATGCTTATTATAAGAGGTGTAAACGTATTCCCGTCACAGATTGAAGAAGTACTTTTGAAAATCGGCGGCGATATTACTCCTAACTATCAGATTATTGTCGGTAGAGAAAATAACACAGATACTCTTGAAGTACAAGTTGAAATGTCGGAGGGCATGCTTTCTGATGATGTTAAGTCTGTTGCGGCGATTGAAAAGAATATCGTTGCAAAATTACGCAGTACGTTGGGACTTGGCGCAAAGGTAACGCTTGTTGAGCCGAAAACCATCACAAGAAGTGAGGGTAAGGCAAAGAGAGTTATAGATAACCGTAAACTTCACGATTAATAGGGAGGTAAAAGCTATGAAACTGATTAAACAAATATCTGTTTTTGTGGAAAATAAATCGGGCAGACTTTCGGATATACTTAATGTAATAGGAAAGAACGGTATCGACATCAGTGCATTGTCGATTGCGGATACTACTGATTTCGGTATTGTGAGAATGATTGTAAACGACCCGGATAAAGCGGCTGAAATTCTAAAGAGCAATAATCTTGTCGTAAAGGTTACGGACGTTATTGCACTTGCGGTTGCTGATAAACCGGGCGGACTTGCAGGTGAAATTGAAAAACTTAAAAATGCAGGTATTTCTATTGAATATATGTACGCATTTATCGGTAAGAGCGACAAGGGCGCACTTGTAATTGTTCGTGTTGAAAATCCCGAAAAGGCACTTGAAGTGCTTAAAGACGAAAATGTAACGGTTGTTTCACCTGAAGAAGTTTACAGAATGTAAAACAACTTTTGCAAAATAACGATATTTTAAGAGCAGTAATCTATGGTTACTGCTTTTTTTGTATGTAAAAATGCACAAAAAAACAATATTAAAATATACAAGCTGTACAGTTGTCACAAGAAAAAGCAATTTTTGCAATATTTAAAACAAGATATGCAATTCTTTAATGTTTAAAATTTGATATAATTAAATCAATAATTAAAGCATATAAAAGAGGAGGAAATGAAAAATGAAGAAAAAAATAAGTATTTTTTGTTCACTGCTGTTGGCATTACAGATGATGTTGTCATTAGCGGTAGTTCCGGTTTTTGCAGACGAAGAACTAACTTCTGCTGTATACGAAGAACCGGAAAGTCCGGCGGTTACATATAATATGAACGTCGACTGGAAGTTCAAAAAAGCGGCAGACGGAAGTGAATATCCGCTTACTAAGGCATCGGCAAGCGTCGCAAAAGACGGAAAGAACTTTTACGATGCAGATTATGATGACAGCGATTGGGATACGGTCAGTGTACCGCATCCGATAAACGCGGAAGATTCGTTTGACGGTGCTTGTTACGATGCCGGTGAGGCAGGACTTTACAGAGGTTTTATGTTTTACAGAAAGCATATAACAATCCCTGAATCAGATGCGGGAAAGAAACTTTTCCTTGAATTTGAGGCGGTAAGAAACTCTGTTTACCTATATGTAAACGGCGAAATAGTCGGTTACTATGAGGCAGGTATCGCGGCAACAGGCTTTGATATTACAGACTATGTTAAACCGGGTCAAGACAATCTTATAGCAGTTGCGACAGATAACGCGGCTGACAGAGGTCAGTCTGACACAACAAAGGTAACAAAAGAAACAAAACCGGGCAGTACACCGGGTGCGGCAGACGGTTACGGTTATCAATGGAACACAAAGGACTTTAATGAAGTTCAAGGCGGTATCACAGGTGACGTAATTCTTTACGCAAAGGGTAAGACTTATCAGACTTTACCACTATATAATAACCTTAAAACAAAAGGTAATTATATTTATGCGACAGACTTTGATATAAGAGGAAAGTCGGCAACAATCACAGTTGAGGGTGAAGTAAGAAATGAAGATGCAGATAAGGACGTTACTTTGGAAGTAAATGTCGTTGAAATGGTTGACCCTAACAAGGACTCAACAGACGTTGACGCAGACCATACAAAGCAACCTTATTTGAGATATTCATTTGAAAGTGACGCAACATCGGTTAAGACAGCAAAAGATACAGGTGCAGATTCTCATTTTATGACAACAGTACCTGATGACGCCTATGACGATAACCCTGCGGCAACAAGCACAGAAACTGTTGATGTAACAAAAATTGTTGCAAGTGCAAAATGTGAAGATATGAAGTTCTGGAGCCCTGATTCTCCAAACTTGTATGACGTATATACAGTCCTAAAGGACAGCGAAGGAAACGTACTTGACGTTCAAAAGACAACAACAGGTTTCCGCAAGGTTGAATATGATATAAACGACGGCGGTTTGAAGATTAACGACCAGCCTGTATGGCTTACAGGTTACGCACAGCGTTCAACAAATGAGTGGGCTGTAATCGGTGTGGCAAACGATTGGTTGCAAGACCTTGATATGCAATGGATCAAAGAATCTAATTCAAACTTTATCCGTTGGATGCACGTTGCGCCGAAGCCGTCACAAATTCGTTCGGGTGATAAGTACGGTGTAGTATCGGCGTGTCCGGCTGGTGATAAAGAGGCTGACGTTGACGGAAGAGCATGGGATCAGCGTGTTGAGGCAATGCGTGACGCAATGATTTATTTCAAAAACTCGCCATCGGTAATTTTCTGGGAAGCAGGTAACAACGCAGTTACAGCGGCACATCAACAGGAAATGACAGACCTAAAGAATACTCTTGACCCTAACGGTGAAAGATTCTGCGGTTGCCGTACAATTTCATCAACAGACCAAATTCAAGCGGCTGATTATGTCGGCACAATGCTTAACAGACATGCAAGCAATGCAAAGGCATCAATGGCGGCTATAAAGAAGTACGTTCCTATTATGGAAACAGAATATGCCCGTGAAGAGGCTCCGAGACGTGTATGGGATGACTTCTCACCACCTGACTATGATTACAGAAATAAGTGGCTTGGTGCAGGTGCGTCAAAGACGGACGGTTACGATATACACGACCTTACATCGGAAGATTTTTCATTGGTAGACGCAAGAGCTTACAATGAATTTTATTCAGACCGTGTAGGCGGTTTATCAGGTAATGACTACTATTCGGCTGCGGCTATAATGGTATGGTCAGACTCAAATATGCATAACAGAAACACAGGTAGTGAAAACTGCCGTACATCAGGTAAGGTTGACCCTGTAAGAATAAAGAAAGACGTATTCTATACAATGCAGACAATTCAGTCAACGACACCTAAATTGCATATCGTAGGTCACTGGAATTATCCGCAACTTAGCGACGATACATATAACTATCCGCTAAAGTCATACAACGGTACATATTGGGAAGAAACAGGCGAATACGGCAAACGTGATCCTAAGAACAAGACAGTTTATGTTATCGGTTCGGCAGGTCTTTCAAAGGTCGAACTTTACGTTAATGATAAGCTAAAGGGTACATCAACAAAGCCTGACAGCACATTTATATATTCATTCTCAGGTATTGATGTAACAGAATCGGGTACAGTTAAGGCTGTTGCATATGACGCAAGAGATGAAGTTGTTGCAGAAGACTATATCTCAACAACAGGCGAGGCAACAACATTGAAGATCACTCCTGTTGCAGGCCCTGACGGACTTATCGCAGACGGCAGTGATATTGCATACTTTGACGTTGCAGTAGTAGATAAAGACGGAAACACTTGTCCGCTTGCATATGACAAGATTAATCTTTCATTAAACGGTGAAGGTGTTCTTCTTGGCGGTTACAACAGCGGTATAGGCGACAAGATTACAACAAACAACACTGATTACTGCTATGCAGAATGTGGTACAAACAGAATATTTGTTCGTTCAACAAGAAATGCAGGTGCAATTACTCTATCGGCATCTCTTGAAGGTCAAGCGCCTGTAACGGCTACAATCAACTCAACAGACGACCTTAATATGACAGGCGGTTTGACAACAAAAATGCAACGTACATTTGCACAAGGCGACGTTGCACAGGTAATTCAACAAACAGTTCCGTCACTAAAGACGCTTGGCAGCGGTGCAACTGCTGATTTCTCAGATAACGGCAATACATACACAATTGACCCTGACGAAGATGTTGATAAGTATGAAATGAAGCTTAACGGCACAGCAATAACAGGATATACAAAATCACCTTACAGACCTGATACAACAACAGGCGTATTGTGTGACGCAATCAAGACTTTGGAGGCTTTAAAGAAAGTCAATCCGAATATTGAATACACAATTCAAACAGATGGTGACGTTCCGTCATACACAGACGGCAGCTTGCCGATTGTTTCAATCACAGGCGGTTTGAAAGACGGTTACACTCAAATTGATATTCAAAACGGTTCAACAACTTTGTTTGTAAACAAGGGCGCTGACAAGAACCTGTTAAATGCTCAGATTGAGTATAAAGACGGTGAACTTGTATCGGATATAGGTGCTGTACTTGGCTACCTTGACGGTGTAAGTTACAATATGAACGAAAATACAAAGACTGCTAACGTAATATACAACGCAGAAAATGCTCCAAATGCAGTTCTTGAATATGCTAACGGTACAGCAAGAGTTACGGCTGTAGACGCTATTGAAAATGCAAACCTGATATTCGCAAGCTATAACGCAGATAAGACTCTAAAGAGCATTGATACAAAGAAAGTTACACTTGATAAGAGCGGTGCATACAATGATTATCCTGTATCATCAAGCTTTGTAACAACAGACGATATGAAAGTTATGCTTTGGGCAAGCGATATGGCTACACCGATTTGCAGTCCTGTTGTAATAGGCGACAGCAACAAAGCAGATACAACATCATTGTTCAGCAAAGAAGATGACGGCGATAATGCACTTTTGAGCCTGTCAAGTATTAAGGATTCAATCGTGGATGGTATTGTGGGATTGTTTGCGGACGATTCAACAGTAGGAACACCTCAAAATCTTGATACTTTGGTAGCGTCAATGAACGGTGAATCAAGTACACTTACATCAATCACGGGTGATAAAGTTGTAGCCGCAACAATCGAAAACGGTGCTCCTGACGGAACAAAGTATATTAAGACAGGTTCATACGGCAATAATAAGTACGGTGAATATTGTCTTGAAAGTGAATGTGCATATCCGGCCAATACAAAGGCTGACGTAATGCTTTCACTTGACGTAAGATTTGACGCAGACGGTGCAGGATTTACACCTGAAGACAATGGTGATAAGAAGGTTGCAGGTGCGGTTGTATTCAGAAACGGTACAATTCAAATGCAAAGAGGAGGCAAGGATTATACAGATACAAAGATTGGTGCAGATACAAATACATGGTATCATATCGCACTTGTAGGACGTTACAGTGCGGCTGACGCAAATGTTGATATGTATGTATGGAAATACAATTCAGACGGCACAAAGACATTTGTACAAAAGGTTACGGGTATGCCTCTCAGAAATATGGCAGCATCTAACGGAAACGGTGTGTCACATCTAAATATACTTGCAAATACAAGTGTTGATAATATAGCACTGTATAATCTTGGTGCAGATACAATTTCACTTGACAGCTTAAGCGATACAATTAAAGCCGGTGAAACAATGTTGTTCACTTACGGTGCAACAAGACTTGACCAATACATCACAGCGCCTGCTGTAACATGGGCAGTATATAACGAGGCAAATGACGCAGTTCTGAATGACGAAAACATAACAATTTCAGAAAGCGGATTGCTTACAATCGGTGCAAATGCGTCAAAGCAAAAGATTACAGTTCGTGCAACAGCGACAAACGGCGTATATGCGTCAAAGACTATTGATGTAGACGCAGTTGACACATCAACAGATACATACGATACACTTACTTTATCAGCTGATAAAGCAACAGTAAGAGTCGGTGAAAATACACAGATTACAGCCGTTGCATCACTTGACGGTGCTGCAGTAACACCGGGCGACGGTGACTTGAAGTACATTATTTGCAACGAGGCAAATCTAAGAGCATTAAACAACAAAAATATCACAATCACAAATGACGGCGTACTAAGCGTTACAGAAGACGCAGTACCTCAAACAATCACAGTAAGAGGTACAAATAAGTCGGGCAGTGTTCAAGGTACTGTTAAAGTACAGATACTTCCTGCAAATATGAACACAGGTAATGAAGATAAGTACACAGATACATACGTTTCATCAAATGCGTGTGAAGAATACGTTTCAGGTGCAACTCTTGAAGAAGGTTCATGGGACGGTTCGGGTTATTACAATGTAACAGCCGCTTATGACTTTGTAGGATTCCCTGCAAATACATCATCAGATGTTATTTACTCGGCTGATATGAAGTTTGCAAAGGACGGTGCCGGCTGGACAGTATTCAGTAACGACAAGGGTAAGCTTGGCTTGCAGCTTTCAAGTTCCGGCACAACATTGAATGCACTTGGTGCAAGTAACAAGACAGTCGGATCAATGACTATTGATAAGGATTCTTGGTATAATGTACAGGTTATGTGTTCAACAGGTAACGCAAATGCTTATGCAGTAATGACAGTTTATAAGTATGACGAAAACGGTAAGAGAGTAAATCCTCTTACAGGTGCGGAAGGCACACCGTACATCTTGACTTGTGCACTTCGTAATCTTGCAGAAAGCCCTGCAAATCATATCAACATCAGTGCAGGTACTTGCGTAGATAACGTAATGAGCTTTAACATAGCTCCTGATAAGCTGACATTGTCAGTTGACGCACAGACAGTTCTTGCAGGCGGCAGCGCACAGGCCTCAACAAAGGCGTCAAGAAAGGGTATTGAATTCCCTTACCTAAATTCAAACTTGATTAAGTATGATATTTATGACGCAGAAAACAAATATCCTTTGGGCAGTGACAAGATTACTATTGATGCGTCAGGTAAGATAAATGTTGACGCAATGGCAGACGCTCAAGATGTATATGTAAGAGTATCATCAACAAGCGGCGGTATGAATGACAGCAAGAAACTTACAATTAAGTCGTCAGATATATTTGAAATCAATAAGTTTGGTTTTGAAGATGAAGATAAGACTAAGTTTAAGAGAATTGATGTTACAAAGAACTTTAACTACAGTGATGAAGTTACATTCGTTGCGGCAACATATAATAATCTCGGTGCACTTACATCAATCGCATTAAAGAAAGCATACGGCGATCAACTTACAATCGGTGCAAATAAGGTGACAATGTCTTTGGATTTACCGGATACATTTGATAAGGTAAATGATAAGTTTAACGCATTTGTTCTTACAAAGTTGTCATCAGATGGAGAAACAGCAGTTGATGAAAATATGACAGCGGCTAAGAACGGCACATCGGTAAATGTTGCAAACATTCCTGCATTCGATACAGGTGCAAAAGTTGTTGTTCTGGCACTGAAGAAAGACGCTGACGAAACAGATGTAAAGAGTGAAGATATTCTATACTTTACACAGATTACAGCGGCAGATATTGCCGATAACGCATTGACAATTCCGGCTTATGAGGCAGGAATGCAGATTAAGCTGTCGGGTAACATAAACGGTGTTCACACAGTTGTAAAAACTGTTGCAGAATAATACAACACGACACGAAAAGAGGTACTCCTACGGAGTGCCTTTTTTCTTGATTTATTTAAAAAATTGAGGTATAATAATAATCATAAATTTTAAGGAGAAAATGTATGGCATTATATACTATTGCGGATTTACATCTTCCGCTCGGAATAGACAAGCCGATGGATATATT
>ERZ773103.2694-NODE-2694-length-15905-cov-8.353880_pt1 | contig 15905 bp, 16 predicted proteins | sample MGYA00511118_ERZ773103 | MGnify/ENA primary metagenome ERZ773103 (study PRJEB29015, sample SAMEA2737821) | human gut metagenome | biome: human gut; feature: human-associated habitat; material: faeces | place: China | collected 2012 ... | reverse complement strand
GACCGGATAAAGACGATGTGGCGGCCCGTCACGTCTTAGGTAGGTCGCTTGAACCTGCCGGTAACGGCAGGTCTAGAAAGATGATTACCCAACGACATAACCCGGCTTATCGTTTTGCTTGCATATATTTATGAAACGATTTGAAAAATGTATTATAGATGATGCTATCCGTTCCAAGCTGATTTGGATTTTAGTTTGTCATCATAATAAAAAGCAGCTCGATATGAGCTGCTTTTTATGTTATGGCGACGAGGAAAACGCGTCATGCTTGATGATAGCATTGACAACCGCTAATCAGCGAACAAAACTCGCAAAGCGTGTTTCGTCGCTGTGCCAGAATGATTCAAATAAGCTATTAATGTCAGCTTTACTTGTGTTAAATTAACCGCGTCCGTGATATTTCTCTTCGCAGTAGAGACAGCGGTATACTTCTTTTTCTGGATCAGTCAGTACGAAGACATGATCCAGTCCCTGCTCGATAGAAGTAATGCAGCGCGGATTTTTACAGCGGATCACATTTGTGATCTTCTTCGGAAGATGAAGTGCTTTCTTGTCTACGATTTGTGAGTCTTTAATAATATTTACTGTAATATTATGATCGATGAATCCGAGAATATCCAGATCCATAAAGTCGATCGGACACTCGATCTTCATAATATCTTTCTTGCCCATCTTACTGCTTTTCGCATTTTTGATAATAGCGACACAACAGTCCAGTTTGTCCAGGTGCAGATATTTATAAATATCCATGCTTCGTCCTGCCTGAATATGATCCAGAACAAAACCTTCTTCGATTTTTCCAACACTTAATGTATTATTTAACATGATTATGTATGCTCCCTTCTTATACTTCAATCTCTAACAATGTAAGGATCAGAGCCATACGGATATAAACACCGTACTGTGCCTGTTTGAAATAAGCGGCTCTCGGATCATCATCTACTTCTACGGAGATTTCATTTACTCTTGGAAGAGGATGAAGGACATACATATCTTCCGGGGCAAGCTTCATCTTAGCGGCATCCAGAATATAAAAGTCTTTCATGCGTACATAATCTTCTTCGTTGAAGAAACGTTCTTTCTGTACACGTGTCATGTAGAGAAGATCCAGTTTTGGAAGTGCATCTTCCAGACGTTCTACTTCCTCGTAAGGGATATTCTTCTTATCCAATACATCGGAACGGATGTAGCCTGGAAGTTTTAATTCTTCCGGGGAAATAAGTACAAAACGGATACCTGGATATCTTACTAATGCATGGATCAGAGAGTGTACAGTACGTCCGAATTTCAGATCGCCGCAGAGACCGATCGTCATATTATCCAGATGTCCTTTTAAAGAACGGATTGTAAGAAGATCAGCTAAAGTCTGGGTCGGATGCTGGTGTCCGCCGTCCCCGGCATTGATAACCGGGATACCGGAATGTTTGCATGCAACAGTTGCGGCACCTTCTTTTGGATGGCGCATTGCACAGATATCTGCATAGCAAGATATCATGCGGAGTGTATCGGAAACGCTTTCGCCTTTTGTGGCAGAGCTTGAATTAGCAGAAGAAAAACCTAGAACATTACCGCCAAGATTATACATCGCTGCTTCATGACTTAAACGGGTACGTGTACTAGGTTCATAAAATAAAGTTGCCAGTGTCTTGCCTGCACAGGCATGTGCGTATTTCTCCGGGGTGGCTTCAATATCGTTCGCCAAATCCATCAGTTTATCAAGTTCTCCCACAGAAAAATCCAGTGGACTAATCAAATGTCTCATAAAAAACCTCCTGTTATTTTCAAATCTATTGAAAATCTTTCATACATCATATAATAAATAAAAAGGTTTTTCAATGTCTGCAGAGAATTTTTTCAAAGAATAATCCGGTGAAAAACCATAATGGTGCATAGTCCAGCCGGATTAGTCCGCGGATCTGGAAGCGTGCATGGCTGTAATTCCACGGACATGCATGGAAGTGCCTGAGGAGGCTTCCGGTCGTATATTCTGTAAAGAAAATACAGACGGTGTAAAAGCACCCACGTACAAAGGCAGGAAAATGCTGGATCCGTCGGCAGATAGGAGAGAACAGGCATGCCATTCCGTAGATGGGGAACATCCAGATGGAAGTGTGTCCGGTTAATGTGTGGTTGTCTTTTTTCAGGGAACGAAGACCGGTATAGAGAATTTCGATACACCAGCCGAACATTCCGCATTGGAGAAATTTTCGCTTCATGGAAGATAGTATAAGGAGGAAATGTAGATTTTATACGCAAAATGTATTATAATAATTGACGGTTTATGTAAAAAAGCGAGGAGAACAGACGATGGCATCATTAGAAGAATTGAGATTGCAGTTAGATGAGATAGATGATCAGATGGTCCGCCTGTACGAAGAACGTATGAAAGTATGTGCACAGGTCGGCGAGTATAAGATCAAGAATGGGAAGAAGGTTCTGGACCGCCAGAGAGAGAAGAATAAATTACAGGCAGTGTCAGAGAAAGCTTCTTCTGAATTTAATAAAAAAGGTGTACGTGAATTGTATGAGCAGTTAATGTCCATGAGCCGTAAATTACAGTACCAGCAGCTTGTAAAGGCAGGAGCACTTGGGAGACTTCCGTTTATTGAGATGGAATCCCTGGATGCGAAAAATGCAAGAATCGTATTTCCGGGAACAGAAGGTGCATACAGTCAGGCAGCTACAAAAGATTATTTTGGTGAAAATTGCAATAGTTTTTATGTGCGGACATTCCGTGAAGCAATGGAAGCGATCGAAGATGGGGCAGCAGATTATGCCGTGCTGCCAATTGAGAATTCAACAGCCGGCTCCGTAGATGAGATGTACGATCTGCTTGTTGAGTTTGAAAATTATATCGTAGGTGAGACAATCATTCCGATCATTCATACACTGTCCGGAGTTCCGGGAGCAAAACTTACAGATATTGAACGTGTGTATTCCAAAGGCGTTGCGTTGATGCAGGCATCACATTTTTTGGATGACCACAGCGACTGGCAGCAGATCAGTGTGGCGAATACAGCGATTGCGGCGCGTAAGATACGGGATGACAAAGATCAGGCACAGGCAGCTGTATGCAGTGCTTATGCGGCAGAGGTACACGGATTAGAAATATTAGAAGAGAATATCAATGATGATCAGACAAACTGTACACGCTTTATTGTGGTTACAAACCAGAAAGTATTTTTAAAGCACGCACAGAAGATCAGCATCTGCCTGGAACTGCCACATGAGAGCGGTTCGCTGTACAGACTGCTGTCGCATTTCATTTACAATGATCTGAATATGACACGGATTGAATCCCGCCCGATTGAGGGAAAAAACTGGGAGTATCGTTTCTTTATTGATTTTGAAGGAAATATGGCAGATCCGGCTGTGAAAAATGCAATCCGCGGACTGAGAGAGGAAAGCCGCAATATGAGGATCCTTGGAAATTATTAGTTTCAGTATATATAATTTCTGCGATGTACAGGATTGTAAGAGCGAATAAAAGTGTAAGTGACAGGAGATAAGCAAGGAGCAAGAAGATGAGAACAAAAGAATTAATGCTTTACAAACATATGGAAGACGGTCAGATCCTGACGGATATGACGTTCCTGATGGAAAACTATGATAACGATTATTATAATACAGAAGATATGAAAGGTCTGCTGTTTGAGCAGATGAATGACATTTTAGAACTGTCAGCGAGTCATGGATTTGAAGGAAATCTGTGGCATACATATCTTACATACCTTCTGGCAAGCCATGAAAATGCATACAGTACTTCCTGTGAGATTACAGGAGCAATCGATGGAAGTCTGAACCAGGTTGCGCTGCATGATTTTGAGATATTCAAAGAATTATTTGATTATGATTTTAGAAAGATGGAAGAGGCATTTGGCGTGGATTGCATATCCATGATCAAAGAATATGTAGGAGACAGCAGTCACGGTAATGTATTTAACAAGCGTATCCGTGACCGTATCTGTGATCTGGCAAAGAGCCTCGCAGAAGCAGAAGACGCACAGGATTTCAAAGAGAAAATAACAGGATTTTATAAGGAATTCGGCGTTGGAAAACTGGGACTTCACAAAGCATTCCGGATTGAGCATACAGATGAGAGTGCACAGATCGTGCCGATCACCAAGATTGCACATGTACACCTGGATGATCTGGTTGGATATGAGATTGCAAAGAAGAAGCTGATTGATAATACGAAGGCATTCGTAGAAGGAAAACGTGCAAATAACTGTTTGTTATTCGGAGATGCAGGAACCGGTAAATCCACATCCATCAAGGCAATCCTGAATCAGTATTATGATCAGGGACTGCGTATGATTGAAGTGTACAAGCATCAGTTCCAGGATCTGAATGACGTGATCGCACAGATCAAAAACCGGAATTATAAATTTATCATTTACATGGATGATCTTTCTTTTGAAGAATTTGAAATTGAGTACAAATATCTGAAAGCGGTCATTGAAGGCGGTCTGGAGAAGAAACCGGATAATATTCTGATCTATGCAACATCGAACCGCAGACATCTGATCCGTGAAACATTCAAGGACAAAGAAGACAGAGACGAAGAGCTTCATACAAATGATACCGTGCAGGAAAAATTATCGCTGGTTGCCCGTTTTGGCGTTACGATTTACTTTGGAAAACCGGCGAAGAAGGAATTTCAGGAGATCGTACTTGCTCTTGCAGAAAAGAATGGCATAGATATGCCGGAAGATGAACTGCTTCTGGAAGCAAATAAGTGGGAATTAAGCCACGGCGGCTTATCCGGACGGACAGCACAGCAGTTTATTGACTATCTCCTGGGGACAAGATAACATGCAAAAAGATCTGACACATGGAAATGTACAAAGAACGATGCTTGTATTTGCAGGACCGATGATTGTCGGAAATCTTCTGCAACAATGTTACAACATTGCGGATACATGGGTAGTCGGACAATTTCTGGGAGCGGGAGCGCTGGCGGCAGTCGGGGCGGCATATACGCTTATGACATTTCTGACATCTGTCTTGATCGGACTGTGTATGGGGAGCGGCAGTGTTTTTTCCTTTTACTATGGAAAAGGAGATAAAAGAAAGATGCAGGAATCGATTCTTGCGTCTTTTCTCTTTATCGGAATCATTTCTGTGATTGTAAATATTGCTGTATTTGCAGGAATGGACCTGATTCTTAAGCTGATGCGGATACCGGAAGATATCTATACATATATGAAAAAATATGTAGGGGTGATCTTCTGGGGAATCTTCTTTGTATTTTTGTATAATTTTTTTGCGTATTTGCTGAGAGCAGTTGGAAATTCGGTAACGCCGCTTCTCTTTCTGGCAATCGCATCTATGCTGAATATTATTCTTGATCTTTTGCTTGTTGTGAAATGGAAAATGGGAGTTGGAGGAGCTGCGTGGGCGACCGTGATTGCGCAGATCATATCGGGAGTCGGAATCGGCTACTATCTTTGGAAGAAGGAGCCGGAGCTACGCTTCATAGGAAATGGCATTTCATTGAAGGAGGCATGTTCAAAAGAAGTACTGCCGGAAGTGGTACGGTTTTCGCTAGCCGCAAGTGTGCAGCAGTCGGTGATGAATTTCGGTATCCTGATGATCCAGGGACTGATCAACAGTTTTGGAACTGCGGTAATGGCAGCTTATGCAGCAGCAGTGAAGATTGATTCCTTTGCCTACATGCCGGCACAGGAGTTCAGCAATTCGTTCTCTATCTTTACATCGCAGAATTATGGCGCAAAAGATGAAAAACGAGTGAAAGAAGGCGTGCGGGCAGCAGTGAAAACATCTCTTATCTTCTGTGGAATTGTATCTGTGCTGATCTTTTTGTTTGCAAGACCGCTGATGCTGATCTTTGTGAAAGCAACCGAAGTGAAAGTATTGCAGATTGGTGTACAGTATTTGCGGATTGAAGGCGCATTTTACTGTGGAATCGGACTTCTGTTTCTGCTGTATGCTTATTACCGTGGAACTGGGAAACCGGAAATGTCGGTTGTGCTGACTGTGATTTCTCTTGGAACACGGGTGTTGCTTGCGTATACACTGGCACCATTACTGGGAGTGCGGATGATCTGGTGGGCAATTATAATCGGATGGTTTCTTGCTGATATAACGGGAGTTTTATATATGAAGAAAAAGAAGATATGAGTTTTTCACACAGGACGGGATAATATAGAAAACATTATGGGAGATATGACAGAAAAAGTCGTGCGGGAATTAATCCTGCACGGCTTTTATATTGCTGATATCAGAGTCGATCATGAGAGAGTAGTTGGTGTAATAAACTACAAATCCCGGTCTGGCTCCATTTGGTTTTTTTACATGTTTTTTCTCTACATAATCAATCTCAACTTTATCGCTGCCACGGCTCTTGGAATAGTATGCGGCAAGTCTTCCGGCTTCTTCAAAAGTACGATCCGGAAGTTCATCCCCATTCGTTTTGACGATGACATGGGAACCCGGAGCACCTTTTGCGTGGAACCACCAGTCACCGCCATTTGCGAAAGAGAAGGTCAGTTCATCGTTCTGCAGATTGTTTTTGCCGACGTAGATGTGATAACCATCGGAAGAGATATAGTGCATTGGCTTGTTTTTTAATTTCACTTTCTTTTTCGTATATTTTCGGCGGACATAACCGCTTTCGATCAGTTCTTCCTTAATTTGTGCCAGATCTGCTTCGCTTCGGGCAATATCCAGAGCGTTGCTAATCGATTCCAGATAGTGGATATCGTCACCAGTTTCTGTGAGAAGTTTTGATAGTGCTTCAAAAGTACGTTTCTGCTTATTATAACGTGCAAAATACTTCTGGGAATTCTCCTGTGGTGTTTTGACCGGATCAAGCGGAATAGTGATCTCTTTGCCGGTGTAATAGTTAAGTGCTGTCAGTTCTTTTGCACCCGGTGCAAGATTGTATCCATAGGTATTGATCAGTTCTCCGTAAACTTTGTATTTTTCTCGGTTTTCAGTATCTTTTAACTGCTTTTTCTGCAGGTCGTATTTCTTACGTGCACGTTCTAATGCAGTCTGGACAACGTGACGCAGGTCTGCACTTTTCTGTCGGATTCTTGTCAGCGTGTTCTTCGTTGCATAGTAAGTATGGAGTACTTCGCTGATTGAATCGTATTCCTGCTTTGTAAAAGTATCAAAATGTGATAACAGAAGTGCAGAAAATTCTTTTGGCGTCTCACCATCTGTGTAGATGACCGGGTGAAAATTCCCTGCTTTTACATCTTCTATATAATAGGAAAACTGACGATACAGATGGAACAGAAGATCGTCTTCGTATTCTTTTGGCGTTATACCGGAATCCATGCCGGCAAGAAAGCAGATGTCTTCTGCGATTACCGGGCTGATACCTGTGAAACTTGTATAGATCGCTTTGCCCAGCGGGCATGGTTTTTCTTTTAATGTGAAAATAAAAGTATCAGCATCTACCGTCAGAGGGTTTTTTTTACCCATTGTATCCGGAATAAAATACGGTCTGCCCGGCAATACTTCACGTACAGAACTCATCTGTGCGGAGATGTGCTTGATACTGTCGATGATCCGTCCGTCTGCATCGCAGAAAATAATATTGCTATGTTTGCCCATAATCTCAACAACCAGTGTCTTCCGGCAGAGATCACCTAAATCGTCCAGATGCTCGATCTGGATCTGTATAATCCGTTCCAGTCCCGGTTGTGTGATCCTGGTAATGCGTCCGTTTCCGATATGTTTGCGCAGAAGCATGCAGAAATTCGGCGCATTCATCGGACTTGGCTTATTTACATTTGTCAGATAAATAAGCGGTAAAGATGCACTGGCTGAGATATATAGGCGCTTTTGCCCTTGTGGTGTCTTTATTGTAAAGAGAAGCTCATCGGTTTCCGGCTGTGCGATCTTGGCAATCCGCCCGCCGGAGAGCTGCTCGGTAAGTTCTTTTGTAACTGCTGCAACAGTTGTTCCGTCAAATGCCATAAAAATAGCTCCTTTCTGTCTGATTTCAGGCTCATTTGTATAGTATATCATAGTTGACTCTGTTTTCCAAATGGCTTATAATGAACGATGGAAAACGGTCTGTAATATGTAGAGCGTTAATAAAACAGGAACGAGGTTTCTATTATGATAAAGAGTATGACGGGATTCGGACGTTGTGAAGTGACCGACGGAGAACGTAAATTTACAGTTGAGATGAAAAGCGTGAACCATCGATATCTGGATGCCAATATCCGTATGCCGAAGAAATTAAATTTTTTCGAGACATCTATCCGTAATCATTTAAAAAAAAGTGTACACAGAGGAAAAGTCGATATATTTATCACTTATGAGGATTCTTCAGAGGGACAGGTTGTATTGAAATATAATGAGGCACTGGCAACTGAGTATCTGTCTTATTTTAAACAGATGGAAGAAAAATTCTCACTGGAGAATGACATCCGTGTATCTGCGCTTTCACGTTATCCGGAAGTCATTACGATGGAAGAGCAGGCTGTTGACGAAGAGGAACTGTGGAAGGGACTTAAGAAGGCACTGGACGGTGCTGTGAAGCAGTTTGTTGAGACGAGAACGCTGGAGGGAGAGAATCTTAAGAAAGATCTGATCGAAAAACTGGATCATCTGCTGACACTGGTTGAACAGATTGAAGAGCGTTCCCCGAAGATTATTGCGGAGTATCGTGAGAAGTTGGAAAATAAAGTAAAAGAACTTCTCGAAGATACACAGATTGAGGAGAGCAGGATCGCAGCAGAAGTTGTGATCTTCGCAGATAAGATTTGTACCGATGAAGAAGTGGTACGCTTGAGAAGTCATGTTGTACATATGAAAGAGACGCTGGAATCAGAAGACAGTGGAATCGGACGTAAACTGGATTTCATTGCGCAGGAGATGAACAGGGAAGCGAATACAATCCTGTCAAAGGCGAATGATCTGGAGATTTCCAATATCGGAATCGAACTGAAGACAGAGATTGAAAAAGTCAGAGAACAGATTCAGAATATCGAATAAGAAGTGTGAGGAAGAGCAAATGAAAGAGAGAGGAATACTCATTGTTGTTTCCGGATTTTCCGGCTCCGGTAAAGGAACTTTAATGAAAGAACTGCTGAAGCAGTATGATAATTATGCTTTATCTGTATCAGCAACGACGAGAACTCCGAGACCTGGAGAGGTAGACGGACGGGAATATTTCTTCCATGAGATCGAAGAATTTGAAAAAATGATTGCGAAAGATGAACTGATAGAGTATGCTAAATACGTGGAGAATTACTATGGTACACCGCGTGCATACGTGGAAGAACAGTTAGAAGCAGGGAAAGATGTGATTCTTGAGATAGAAATCCAGGGTGCATTAAAAGTGAAAGAAAAGTTCCCGGAGACATTATTACTGTTCGTAACTCCGCCGAGTGCAGCAGAGCTTCGCAGACGTCTGGAAGGACGTGGCACAGAGACACAGGATGTGATCGAGAGTCGTTTAAGCAGAGCCGCACAGGAAGCGGAAGGCATGGATGCATACGATTATCTGATCATCAATGACAATCTTCAGGAATGCGTGCAGCAGATGCATGAGATCATTCAGGGAGAGCATAGAAGAAGTTTCAGAAATCACACATTTATTGAACATATGAAAGAAGAGTTGAAAGGAGAATAGTGTATGTTACACCCATCTTACACAGATTTAATGAAAGTGGTAAACAAAGACGTCGAGGAAGGCGAGACAAAGGTTGTCAACAGCCGATACTCTATCGTTATGGCAACAGCAAAAAGAGCCAGAGAGATCATCGATGGTTCTATGCCGTTAGTAGATACAAAGCCGGGAGAGAAGCCACTTTCTATCGCAATTGACGAGCTGAATCAGGCGAAGATTACAATTGCAGCAGAAGACGAGGAAGAATAGAATCTGACAGGTAATGTATGTAAGGCAGATGCCAGATGGTATCTGCCTTTCTTCTGATAGAAGGATAAATTCTGATAAAAGAGTAAGAGGAGACGTAAGAATGAATATATTATTTATCTCACTGGGCTGTGATAAGAATCTGGTAGATTCTGAGGTTATGCTGGGCCTCCTGGATGCAAAAGGATATCAGATTGTAGATGATGAGACACAGGCAGATATCATTGTGATCAACACATGCTGTTTTGTGCACGATGCAAAAGAAGAGAGTATACAGACGATTCTGGAGATGGCAGAATATAAGACGGAAGGGCGACTGAAAGCATTGATCGTAACCGGATGCCTGGCACAGAGATATCGTCAGGAGATCATTGATGAGATTCCGGAAGTTGATGCGGTTCTTGGAACAACAGCCTATGATAAGATTGTAGAAGCAGTGGAAGAAGCACTGGCGGGTGCCGGACATGTGGAACTTGAAAATGTGAATGCACTTCCGCTTGTCGATACAAAGCGTCTGGTGACAACCGGTGGACATTATGCTTATATGAAGATTGCAGAAGGCTGTGATAAGCACTGTACTTACTGTATCATTCCGAAGCTTCGTGGAAATTACCGCAGTGTTCCGATGGAGCGGCTGATACAGGAAGCAAAAGATCTGGCTGAACAGGGCGTAAAAGAACTGATCCTTGTGGCACAGGAGACAACGTTATATGGAAAAGACATTTACGGAGAAAAATCTCTGCATAAGCTTTTACGTGAATTGTGCAAGGTAGATGGAATTCGCTGGATCCGTATTCTGTACTGTTATCCCGAAGAGATTGATGATAATCTCATCCAGGTTATGAAAGAAGAAAAGAAGCTCTGTCATTATCTGGATCTGCCGATTCAGCATGCTAACGATGAAATCTTAAAGCGCATGGGAAGAAGAACTTCCAAAGCACAGTTAGAAGAAATCATTGGAAAATTAAAACGGGAAATTCCGGACATCACACTTCGCACAACACTGATCACTGGTTTCCCGGGAGAAACAGAAGAGCAGCACGAAGAGCTGAAAGCGTTTGTAGACGAGATGGAATTTGACCGGCTCGGCGTATTCACATATTCGCCGGAGGAAGACACACCGGCGGCAGAGATGCCGGATCAGATACCGGAAGAAGTCAAAGAAGACAGACAGGCTGAGATCATGGAGTTGCAGCAGGAGATTGCATTTGCACAGGCAGAAGATATGATCGGTGAAGAAGTGCTTGTCATGATTGAGGGAAAAGTTGCAGATGAGAATGCATATGTCGGACGTACTTACAAAGATGCGCCGGGTGTTGACGGATTGATTTTTATTAATACAGATGAAGAACTGATGTCGGGAGATTTTGCAAGAGTGAAAGTGACCGGTGCAGTAGAATATGATTTGATAGGAGAGTTGTTGTAATGAATTTACCAAATAAGCTGACAGTATTACGAATTATCATGGTACCTTTCTTTGTTTTTTTTATGTTGACGGACGCAGGCGGTGCAGCCAATAAATGGATCGCGCTTGTTATTTTCTGCGTGGCAAGTCTTACAGATATGCTGGACGGTAAGATTGCTAGAGCAAGAGGTCTGGTTACAAACTTTGGAAAATTCATGGATCCTCTTGCAGATAAGTTGCTTGTATGTTCTGCAATGATCTGTCTCATTCCGCTTGGCAAGCTGACGGCATGGTTTGTAATCGTTATTATCGCAAGAGAATTTATTATCAGCGGATTCCGTCTGGTAGCTTCTGACAATGGCATTGTCATTGCGGCAAGTTACTGGGGAAAGTTTAAGACCGTTTCACAGATGTTTATGGTGATCGTGATGATCATGGATCTGGGCGGGGTATTTGATGTGATCGGAACAGTCCTGATGTGGGCAGCACTGATTCTGACCATTGTTTCTTTAATTGATTATATTGCGAAAAATGTTGAGGTTCTTACGCAGGGAGGAATGTAAAGTGACAGTTGAATTTATCTCTGTTGGAACAGAGATTCTGCTTGGAAATATCGTAAATACAAATGCAGCATATCTGTCTGAAAAGTGTGCAGGTCTGGGCCTTTCTTGCTATCACCAGAGTGTTGTCGGGGACAATGAGAAGAGACTGGAAGATGCGCTTCGTCTGGCACTGTCAAGAAGTGATATTGTGATTCTTGGCGGTGGACTTGGTCCTACAAAGGATGACCTGACAAAAGAAGTGACAGCAAAAGTATTTGGAAAAGAACTGTACGAAGATGCACGTACAAGAGCCCGAATCGAAGATTATTTTGCACGGGTGCACAACCGCAATATTACAGCAAATAACTGGAAACAGGCAATGGTTCCGGAAGGCGCGGTTGTTGTTGATAATGACAATGGAACGGCTCCCGGACTGATACTGGAAGAAAACGACAAGACAGCGATTTTGCTTCCAGGTCCTCCTAATGAACTGAAACCAATGTTTGAGTCAAAGATTGCTCCATATCTAAATGGCTTACAACCGGAAGGTATTTATTCTAAAATGGTGAAGATCTGCTCTATGGGAGAAAGCAGAGTGGAGACGGTTATTACGGATCTTCTGGAGACACAGACCAATCCGACACTTGCGCCTTATGCAAAGACAGGAGAAGTACATCTCCGTGTGACAGCCAGAGCAAAGAGTGAAGAAGAGGCAGATGCTTTAATGAAGCCGATGATGGATGAGCTGTTCCACAGATTCGGAGATAAAATCTACACAACCGAAGAAGATGTGACGCTGGAAGATGCAGTTGTGGAACTCCTGAAAGGGAAGAAGATGACAGTGACAACCGCAGAGTCCTGTACGGCTGGTCTGCTCGCAGGACGGATCATGAATGTTGCAGGTGCATCGGAAGTGTATGAAGAAGGCTATATTACTTATGCCAATCGTGCAAAGAGCAAACTGCTTGGTGTAAAAGAAGAGACACTGGAAGCATACGGCGCAGTAAGCGAACAGACTGCCAGAGAGATGGCAGAAGGTGCAGCAAAAGCAGCCGGAGCAGATGCCGCACTGGCGGTGACCGGTATTGCAGGGCCTGGGGGCGGAACCAAAGAGAAACCGGTCGGACTGGTTTATATTGGATGCTATGTAAAGGGACATACAGAAGTAAAAGAATTTCATTTTACCGGAAATCGTGCGAAAAACAGAGATTATGCCGTTGTGCGTGCTCTGACATTCCTGCGGGAGGAACTGGTAAAAGAAAGGAGTTAAATCCGAAATGAATATCAGAAAAATACAGATACAGGAACTTTTGCCGGCACTGCATCTGGCGGCAGAAGTATTTGCAGAAGATGTTGCACCGGCATATACTGATGAAGGCGTCGGGCGTTTCCATGAATTTATCAGCTATGACTCTTTCCGCGAGATGTTTGAACGGCAGGAAGTGACTATATTTGGTGCGTTTGAAGGTGTGCAGATTTGTGGAATGATCGCAGTTACAAACAGCGGGCACATCAGTCTGTTCTTTGTACGAAAGGCATTTCAAAGACACGGTATCGGACGTATGCTTTATCTGGCAGCTGTTGCATTTGCGGCAAGAGAAGTGCATACTTCTAAGATTACAGTAAATGCTGCGCCACAGGCTGTAGAGACATACGAGCATCTTGGAATGCACAAGGTGACAGAAGAACAGGAAAAGGATGGAATCCGTTTTGTACCGATGGAGGCGGAGCTGGTGCAGAGTGCATACGGACAGTATAGTTATCATTACGGCACCGGAAATCCGGGACAGAATACTTATGGTTACGGTGCAGGCAGTTCTTCAAGCGGCTCTTATAGTTATGGCCCGGGACCGGAAGAAAACGGGCAGGGACCAGCAGGAACATACAGTCATCAGGTACAGATGCCACAGCGGAGATCTGCAGTACCGGTCATCGTTGGAGTTGTTGCGGCGATCATACTTTTGATCGTAGCGGTCGGCGGCGCATTTTTATTTGGAAGTTTTATCTATTATAAAGCAAAAGACGACGTAGGAATCACAGAAGATCAGCCGTATGAGGATGACGGTGACAGCTGGGATGATTCGGATGATATATACGATAATGATGAGAATAATGGAAACAGTGGTTCAGACAGCCAGAACAAGACAGACGAAAGCAGTGTGTCAGGCGTTGATAAGATAGAAGCCTATAAGGCAGATAATCTTTCTTACAAGGTGAAAAATGAGACATACAGCTTCCGTGATTCGGAAAAGACTTCTACAATCATTGATTTTAATGTTGCTTATCCACAGATCAGTGGTCTGAAAGGAAAGAATGCAGATAAAATTAATAAAACAATAAAAAACTGTGCAATGTCTACCGTGGATGAGATTTACACACATCCGGATGAGAAGATCAAGCAGAAAGTAATCGAAGCAAACACACCGGCACTGATCAGTTATGTAAAATGCAAAGTGACCTATGCAACGAATGAGTTTATCAGTGTTGTATTTGAAGATACAAGTGCCAGAGGTGAATACAGCGAGTATCAGACAGATCTTCGTACTGTAAATATCCGTCTGCGTGACGGGAAAATTTACGAAGTCAGAGATATTGTAAAGCTGGATGACACATTTGTAGAAAACTGGGCAAAGATCATGCAGAAAGAGACCGGTGACAGCAGTTTTCTTACCGACCTTACTACGGCTGAGATGAAAAAGGCACTGGAAGGCAATGACAAAACAGGAGCTTATGTTCCAAATTTTTTTGTGAGCAAAGACGGAATCGAGATCGGATTCAATATGGGAAGCGCTTCATCCGGTAAGCAGAGTACAAAATATGCATGGGTGACAGCACCGTATACATTCGACGAAATTAAGAGTTCCGTTGCAGATACAGCGTTCTGGAAGGGACTTGACAGGTAAAATGCAGAGAAAAGGCGCAGAAAGCGCCGGAATTTGATAAAAAGTGACAATTGACGAGTAAAAGAATTTATGAGAAAATAAAACCAAGTACGGCGTTAAACATATAACAATGCCTACAAGAGAAAACACACACATAGTTGAAAGGAGTTTTATAATGATTTATTCACATGAAGTAGAGATGATGTGTCCGGTAGCTCAGGGTGCAAATCACGGACCAGCTCCGATTCCGGAAGAGGCAAAATGGGTAAAGGCAAAAGAAGTTAAAGATATTTCAGGTCTGACACACGGTATTGGATGGTGTGCTCCACAGCAGGGAACCTGCAAACTGACACTGAATGTTAAAGAAGGAATTATCCAGGAAGCCCTTGTTGAGACAGTTGGATGTTCAGGTATGACACATTCTGCTGCTATGGCATCTGAGATCCTTCCGGGAAAGACTATTTTGGAAGCATTGAATACAGACCTTGTCTGTGATGCGATTAATACAGCAATGAGAGAGTTATTCCTTCAGATCGTATACGGAAGAACACAGAGTGCATTCTCTGAAGACGGACTTCCGATCGGTGCAGGACTGGAAGACCTTGGTAAGGGACTTCGTTCTCAGGTTGGAACTATGTATGGTACATTAGCAAAAGGTCCTCGTTATCTTGAACTTGCTGAAGGTTATGTAACAAGAATTGCTCTTGATGCAGAAGATCGTATCATTGGTTATGAATTCGTTCACCTCGGCAAAATGATGGAAATGATCACTAAAAAAGGTATTCCTGCACAGGAAGCTTTAGAAAAAGCAAAAGGTACTTATGGACGTTTTGCTGACGCTGCAAGATACGTAGATCCTCGTAAAGAATAATACAAGAAAATAGGAAGGAATGAAAATAAATGGCATTGTTTGAAAGTTACGAACGTCGTATTGACAAAATTAACAAAGCTTTAGACAGCTATGGCATCTCTTCTTTAGAAGAAGCTAAAAAAATCTGTGATGATAAAGGCATAGATGTAGCTAAAATCGTTAAAGATACACAGCCAATCTGCTTTGAAAATGCTTGCTGGGCTTACACAGCAGGTGCAGCTATGGCTATTAAAAAAGGTACTACAAAAGCTGTAGAAGCTGCTAAAATTATTGGTGAAGGTTTACAGGCTTTCTGTATTCCAGGTTCTGTTGCTGAAAACAGAAAAGTTGGTTTGGGTCATGG
>ERZ773103.2682-NODE-2682-length-15965-cov-18.536455_pt1 | contig 15965 bp, 10 predicted proteins | sample MGYA00511118_ERZ773103 | MGnify/ENA primary metagenome ERZ773103 (study PRJEB29015, sample SAMEA2737821) | human gut metagenome | biome: human gut; feature: human-associated habitat; material: faeces | place: China | collected 2012 ... | reverse complement strand
TTATGACCTTTCGTGGTCAGTTCTTCTTCTGTATACTCGGACAGATTAAAGGAAAGCGGCTGCTCGTTATATACGGTCAGTTTCCGGCTGTCATCAGCAACACTGACATATTCGCAATGATAGTGGCTTCCGTTTTCCTGCGGACGCATGTAATCTTCATGCAGATCACAGACACGGGAAGTAAATTTGCCAAGATAGCTTGCCCGGCGTTTGTCAATATAGCTCTCATGAGGTCCGTATCCAAAGTATTCAGCCTGATTCATCTGTTTGGACAGGAACAGACGGACACCAAGTCGCGGCAGAAAGGCCTCGTTTGGCTGGAATGGATTGTCATTTTCTGTCACATCTTCGAAGTATTCGCTGTACATGCCACGCATGATCGCATCCCGCTCAATCTCCATGCTGGATCTGATGATTCCATCCGGTGTGATGATCCATTCTGCATCAATCTCCAGGAAACGCTGCCGGAAGATGGGAGCCATGGAAGAGGTTGTGTGCAGTTTCAGGGAACCATCTGCCAGTGTCTCGATGGTTGTATCGTAAGCACGCTGTGTCATTTTATCATAACCTGCTTCATACCACAGTCTCTTGACCACGCGATCATTATCTGTCGGTGCACGCCAGATATTCATTTCCATCGGACGTTTTAAGAAGCTGTGATTTTTGTAGATCATGCTGTCAAACATTCCGGTGAGTTTGTTGTATACATAGACGAAGTCAACACCGTTGATGGTAATGACACGATCATTTTCTGTATAAGTAATAGTAGGAACCGTGCCATTTGCAGCGCAAGAGCAGGAGGCTACAGCTGATTTTTCCGCATCCAGCAGAGTGGTTAAGGTATCCGTGCAGTTTTCATTCAACATGATCTGGTCAAAACCAAGTTTGAAACCGGCCGGTGTAAACGGCTTTTCATGTAGCTGATGAGAACTGATGATGACAGAGCAGGCACCGTTTTCTAATGGCTTAATTGGCAGCTGAACCGTCTTCTTGCTTCTTGGAGCAACATCTAACAGCTCAGTATCTCTGATCTCACCGGAAGCAACTGCCATACCATTTTGCAGGATTTCATAGGTCAGATATAATTCTTCTTTTAAGTTTGTAAAATCAAGATTGTTCTGCAGGATGTAAGTACCGGAAGCAGCATCCTCCAGATGTACACGAACCGGACGATGCACATTTTTATATTCTTTTAAACCGGTGCTCGGTGTACGGTCCGGGTAAACAAGTCCGTCCATGCAGAAGTTTCCGTCATGTGGATATTCACCGGAGTCACCACCGTAATAGAATTTTCTGCGGCCATCGTCTGTGGTTCCCATGTAAACACCGTGATCACACCATTCCCAGACAAAACCGCCTACGAAAGTGTCATATTGTTCCTCTAACTGATAGTAGTCCTCGATGTCTCCAGGTCCATTTCCCATAGCATGAATAAACTCGCACTGAATAAACGGTTTGTCCGGGTTATTGTCCAGATAGGCATGCATTTCCGGGATTGCAGCGTACATGCGGCTGCGCAGATCAATATTGGAGAAATCTGTTTTTCCACGTTTCGGATTGCGCGGATGGTGCATGGAGCTCTCATAATGTGTCAGTCTGGTCGGATCATAAGATTTTGTCCAGGCAAGGGCATCTTCAAAGGTGCAGCCGTAACCGGCCTCATTTCCCATGGACCAGATCACAACGCTGGTGCGGTTCTTATCACGCATCACATTTTTCTGAACACGGTCTACAACGCTGTTTGTCCAGTCTTCGTTGTCAGATAAAAACGGTGGGAACGGATTTTTCTTTCCTTCTTTCCAGATATTCAGGTTGTACAGGTTTACAACACCGTGGATCTCTATGTCGGATTCGTCGATGACATAGAAACCGTATTCGTCACACAACTCATAAAACTCCGGTGCATTCGGATAATGGCTGGTGCGGATAGCATTGAAATTGTGCTGTTTCATCAGACTCATATCTTTGCGGATATGTTCCAACGTAACAGCAGAACCTACATAAGGATCACTGTCATGACGGTTGGCTCCGCGGAAACGAACTTTCTGACCATTCAGGTATACAATGGAATCTTTGATGCTGATTTCACGGAAACCGATGCGTTGGCGAATCGTTTCACCATCGGTGGAAAGAGTCAGTGTATACAGATACGGATGTTCTGCATTCCACAGGGTGAGATCGGAAGCAGAAAATGTAATGCTGTCTCCTTCAGAAACACCTTCTGCAACAACGCAGCCGCAGGCAGTGGTCAGTTTGTAAGAAACCGGAATGGATTCTTTTGCAAACGTCAGCGGAATTGTTACGTCTGCAGCAGTATAATTGTCTTTTAACTGCATTTTGATAAAGAAATCACGGACATAGTTTTCCGGTCTTGCAAGCACATAGACATCACGGAAAATACCGGAGTTGCGGAATTTGTCCTGATCCTCCAGATAGCTGCCGTCACACCATTTCAAAACAAGAACCGCAAGGGTGTTTTCACCTTCCCGAAGTGCGTCGGTGATGTCAAATTCACCGGTGGAGTGGGAAACCTGATGATATCCGATAAAGGTGCCGTTTAACCATACATAGTAGCAGGAGTCTACACCTTCAAAATTCAGATGGTAAGTAGCGGTTCCTTCCGGTTTTTTATATGTAAATTTGCGAACGTATGCGCCGCATGGGTTTTCGTGTGGTACATATGGCGGATCAAACGGGAACGGATAGCGCGTATTTGTATACTGATGAATATCATAGCCGTGATCCTGCCAGTTTGATGGAACCGGAAGTGTGTCGAAATGACGGGTATCATAACCCTCCTCGTAAAAAGCTTCCTGACAATCATAAATGCTGTCAAAATACCGGAAGCTCCAGTCGCCGTTTAATAAGAAGAAACGATCAGTTTCCTGACGGCACTTCCAGTCCGGATTCTGCGCGGTAGATGTCGGAATGTAATAAGCACGCATCGGCTCATCGTTGACACCAAAGGTATGATTGTCTTCAAAATACTTTGGAATAATCATGTAAAAACCCTCCTCATGAAAATGATTTTTTCCTTGAAATAATGAGTAAAAAACTTAATACTCATATGGATTTATTATATAAAAAAGCGGACTACATAGCAAGGTATGCAGTCCGTTCTTAATAATTATTTCACTGTTTACACACACTATTTGAAAAACATCTTTTTACAGAATTTTCACAGCGTGGATATTATTTTTTGTATTTAGCTTCACAGTATTTGCAGCGGTATACTTCGTGCTCCGGATCGGTCAGAAGGAAGATCTGATCCAGTTCCTGCTCGATGGAAGTGATACAACGCGGGTTTTTGCATTTGATGACATTGGTAACGGATGTCGGAAGTTTTAATGCACGTTTTTCTACAATGCGCTCATCTTTAATGATATTTACGGTGATGTTGTGATCGATAAAACCAAGGATATCCAGATCTAAGTTATCGATGTTGCATTCCACTTTCAGGATATCTTTTTTGCCCATTTTGTTGCTTTTTGCATTTTTGATGATAGCAACACAGCAATCCAGCTCATCCAGTTTCAGATCATGATAAATGGAAAGGCTCATGCCTGCTTTGATGTGGTCTAATACAAAACCTTCTTTGATTGCACCTACGTTTAACATTGCTTATACCTCCAGTCCTAATAATGTAAGAATCAGGGCCATACGAACGTAAACGCCGTACTGAGCCTGTTTGAAATATACTGCTCTCGGATCATCATCTACTTCGGTAGAAATCTCATTGACACGTGGCAGTGGATGAAGTACCAGCATATCCTTTGGAGCCAGTTCCATTTTTGTTTTGTCTAAGATGTAGAAATCTTTCATGCGGATGTAATCTTCCTCATTAAAGAAACGCTCTTTCTGCACACGGGTCATGTAAAGGATATCCAGTTCCGGCAGAGCTTCTTCCAGACGAACCACCTCTTTGAAAGGAACATTGTTCTGGGCAAGTACATCTTCACGAATATAGCTTGGAACACGCAGTTCTTCCGGAGAGATCAGAACAAATTTTACATTAGGGTAACGAATTAGAGCATGAATCAGTGAGTGGACAGTACGTCCAAATTTCAGGTCACCACATAAACCAATGGTCAGATTGTCGAGATGACCTTTGAGACTGTGAATAGTAAGAAGATCGGTAAGTGTCTGCGTCGGATGCTGATGTCCGCCATCGCCTGCATTGATCACAGGAATTGTGGATTTTTCGGAGGCAACTAACGGAGCACCTTCTTTCGGGTGACGCATTGCACAAATATCAGCATAACAGGAGATAACACGGATGGTATCAGAAACACTTTCTCCTTTGGCAGCGGAAGAACTGTCAGCACTGGAAAAACCAAGCACGGATCCGCCAAGATTTAACATAGCCGCTTCAAAACTGAGTCGGGTTCTGGTACTTGGCTCATAGAAGCAGGTAGCAAGCTTCTTGCCGGCACATGCATGTGCATATTTTTCCGGATTCTTTTCAATATCGTTCGCGAGATTGAGCAATTTATCTGTTTCTTCCACGGATAAATCTAACGGGCTCATTAAATGTCTCATAGGTCTCCTCCTTGATTGTATATAGTTTCACAGTTTACCTATTACATATGAGAAAGCTTCTTGGAAGATGTTCTTCGGGAAGCCTTCTGCAATCCGGAAAATCCGTTGATGACGATCCTGCGTGCATCAGGAGTTATCCGGATACATTGTGATGGGACAACTGCATTGTTTATCTTAAATATCATATACTATGAAGTTGCAAAATTCAATAGTCAGTTGCCATTCCTGATGTAGAAATTTGACCATTCAGTCAGTGCTTTTGTGCGAAAATTCAGACATTGTTCAGAGTATGGAAAAATGACAGAAACGTGGAGACGATGACTGCGGAAGTAAGTTGCCTGAGACACAGAACAGAGCGAAGTTTCATATCTTAAATACAACGGTAAATCAGGGGTTGAGGCTGGTATGCGGCAGACGGAAAAATTGTTGCAGGGGCTTAAATGGCGATGTATCCGGGGAGAGCTGCCCCGGGAAGTAACGCAGGTGGCATATGACAGCAGAAAAGTAGAGCCGGGAGCATTGTTTGTCTGCATTCAGGGAAGCAGGCAGGATGGGCATGCGTTTATCCGGGAGGCGGTGGAACGGGGAGCGGCGACGATCCTGACGGAGAAAGATGTGATAGATGAAGAACAGATAAATCAAATGATAGATTCGCTTCGTCAGGATGCACAATGTGATAAAGAAGTGGATAGATCATCAGAGCAAGATCTTAATAGGAATGTTGAGCAAAAAGTTGATAATTCACAAAATGTTGGTAGTTTACAAAAAGATGATCTATTGAAGGAAGATGATGGATTACAAAATGCTAATATTATGGAGGATGATAATAGATTACAAAAAATTAATAGTTCTCAGGAAATTAATAATTTAAGAAAAGTTAATAACCTGCGAAAAATCTGTGTGTTGGAAACTAAGGATACCAGAGCTGCGTTGGCTTCTATTTCACGTCAATGGTTTGATAATCCACAGGAAAATTTAAAAATCATCGGTGTTACGGGAACAAAAGGCAAGACTTCCACTGCCTGGATGATCTGGAAAATGTTCACCGCAGCTGGTCAGAAGAGTGGTCTGATCGGAACCATTGAAGTCTGCTATGACACCTGGCAGCAGACAATCCGCAACACTACACCGGAATCGTATGAATTGTATGAAATATTGCGAAAAATGGTGGATCAGGGCTGTCAGTACGTTGTCATGGAAGTTTCGTCTCAGGCGCTGAAACTGCACCGGGTAGATGGAATTATGTTTGACGCAGCCGTTTTTACCAATCTGCGGGAAGACCATATCGGAGCAGGCGAACATGCAGATTTTGCGGAGTATATGGCATGTAAGCATCGGTTGTTCTGTCAGTGCCGAATTGGAATTTTTAATCAGGATGATCCATACTGGCAGGAAATGTGGCGCGGCAGCAGCTGTGAGAAGGTACTTACCTATGGATTTTCCAGACAGGCAGATTACTGTGCAGACCGGGTACAGCTTTTGCGGGGAAGCGACCGTCTGGGTGTGCAGTATCATCTGAACAGATATCGGATCGGAAAAAATCAGGGAGAAATGGAAGCTGCTTCGGAAAACAGCTGGAATGTGGTGGTAAATGCTCCGGGCAAGTTTTCTATATACAATTCGCTGGCAGCGATTTCTGTGGCGGAACAGTATCAGATACCGGAGGAAGCAATTGAAAAAGCACTGCATACCCTGCAGGTGCCGGGACGCATCGAAATGCTTCCGGTATCGCCACGTTTTATCGTCATCGTGGATTATGCGCACAATGCCATGGCACTGGATGCGTTGCTGAGGACGCTGCGGGATTATCACCCGGGGCGGATTATTTGTATTTTCGGCTGTGGCGGAAACCGGGCGGCAGAACGCAGATTTCAAATGGGCGAAGTGGCAGGGCGGCTGGCAGATCTGGTGGTGGTGACCACGGATAATCCCAGAGAGGAAGATCCGGAAAAAATTGCGGATGAGATCTGTCTTGGGCTGGAAGCGGCAAAAGGAAAATACGGCAGGATTCCGGATCGGGGGCAGGCAATCGCCTATGGCATTTCCCATGCAAAACCCGGAGATATCGTGGTGATTGCCGGAAAGGGTCATGAGACCTATCAGGAGATCAACGGGGAAAAATATCCGATGGATGATCGGAAACTTGCGATGAAGTGTAAGGTTTGGTAAGATAACAGTCAGCAGAGAAGAGTAAAAAGGAGCACTATGGATAAAAAAACATTGTATGCAAACATTATTATCGACATTTCCCTGGAAAAACTGGACCGTACGTTTCAGTATCTGATTCCGGAAATGCTGGCAGATCAGATTCATCCGGGCACACCGGTGGAGGTTCCCTTTGGAAATGGAAACCGACATATGCGCGGCTATGTGGTGGAAGTGACAGATCAGCCGGAATTTGACGTAAGCCGGATGAAATCTGTCCTGCGGGTCGTGCGGGAAGGGATTCCGATCGAAGGGCAGCTGATCGCGCTTGCCGCCTGGATGCGGGAAAATTTCGGCGGGACGATGAATCAGGCATTGAAAACAGTGATTCCGGTAAAACAGAAGACAACGGAGAAGGAAAAGCGGATGATCTGGCTGAAGCCAGATGCCGCAACAGCAAAAGCGCAGCTTGGCGAATTGCAGCGCAAGCATCAGACCGCGCGTGCGCGGCTGATGGAAGCGCTGCTGAAACAGTCTCCACTCCCCTATGAGACGGTGACACAGAAGCTGAATATTACAGCTTCTGTGATCCGTGCCATGCAGGAGCGGGAGCTGATCCGTGTGGAACACATCCGAAACTGGCGCAATCCGCTGGATCAGATGAAAAAGCAGGGAAACATTGTTTCCCTGAATCTGACGCAGCGACGCGTTGCGGATGAAATTTTATCAGGCTGGCAGCGGGGCGATGAACGCCCGTGCCTGATCCATGGAGTCACCGGCAGCGGAAAGACAGAAGTATATATGGAAATCATTGAGCAGGTGGTAAAGTCCGGAAAGCAGGCAATCGTCCTGATTCCGGAGATTGCGCTGACTTTTCAGACCGTACTTCGTTTTTACAACCATTTCGGTGACCGGGTATCAATTTTGAACTCCCGCATGTCAGCGGGAGAGCGCTCCGATCAGTTTGAACGGGCAAAAAGCGGGCTTTTGGACGTGATGATCGGTCCGCGGTCTGCGCTGTTCACACCTTTTCCAAATTTGGGTGTTATCATCATTGATGAGGAACACGAAGCGGCATACAAAAGTGAGACCGTGCCGCGGTATCATGCCAGAGAGACGGCAATCGCGCGGGCGCAGATGTGCGGTGCCAGGGTAGTGCTTGGTTCTGCCACTCCTTCGGTAGAGAGTTATGACCGGGCAAAGCAGGGGCAGTATCGTTTGTTCGAGATGAAAGAACGTGTCAGTGCCCGTCCGCTGCCGAGTGTATACACGGTGGATCTGCGGGAAGAATTAAGAAACGGAAACCGTTCCATTTTCAGTGACAAACTGCGGGAGCTGATCACAGACCGTTTGGAGAAAAAAGAACAGATCATGCTTTTTATCAACCGCCGCGGTGTGGCAGGTTTTGTCTCCTGCCGTTCCTGTGGAGAAGTCATTAAATGCCCGCATTGTGATGTGTCGCTGAACCTGCACAACAACGGAAAGTTAGTCTGCCATTACTGTGGATATGAGCAGCCGATGGTGAAAGAGTGCCCGTCCTGCGGTTCTCCTTATATTGGAGGCTTCAAGGCAGGAACCCAGAAGATCGAAGAAATGGTGAAACGGCAGTTTCCAACGGCGCGGGTACTTCGCATGGATCTGGACACCACCCGTAAAAAAGGCGGTTATGAAGAAATTTTATCTGCATTTGCAAACGGCGAGGCAGATATTTTGATCGGAACCCAGATGATCGTGAAAGGACATGATTTTCCAAATGTTACGCTGGTTGGCGTGCTGGCAGCAGATCTGTCCCTTCATATCAGCGATTACCGTGCGGCAGAGCGGACGTTTCAGCTGCTGACACAGGCAGCGGGAAGAGCCGGGCGCGGACACCGACAGGGCGAGGTCGTGATCCAGACGTATCAGCCGGAGCATTACAGCGTTGTGACAGCTGCCGAACAGGATTATGAAGCATTTTTTGAACAGGAAATATTCTTAAGAGAGATGATGCATTATCCGCCAAAATGGCATATGCTGGTGATTCATGCGGCAGGTGCACAGGAAATGCTGGTCAAACAGGCACAGGATGTGTTAAAATATAAGATACTGACTCAGTCAGATAACGAAAAAAGCAGTCTGCAGGTTATTGGTCCGGCAGATGCGGCAGTTTCCAAAGTCAATGATATTTATCGGAAAATGCTGTATGCCAAAGCTGCGGATTATCAGAAACTGGTCAGCATCAAAAATATGCTGGAAGAATATATTCGTATCGATCCGGCATTTCGCAATGTAAATATTCAGTTTGATTTTGATCCGATGAATGGATTTTAACAAATGGAAAAATGAAAAGGCAAACAGAAAAATACAGTGGACAGAATACGAAAACCGGTGAGAAAACCGGGAAAATCTGAAACTGAAAAAAGAGGAAACGAGGAGACAAAAATGGCACTTAGAACAATCAGAATTATGGGCGATGAAGTTTTGACAAAAGTATGTCGTGAGGTGAAAAAAGTAACCCCGCGTATTTCAGAGCTGATCGACGATATGCTGGAGACTATGTATGACGCATGCGGCGTGGGTCTTGCAGCACCGCAGGTCGGCGTACTGCGAAGAATCGTAGTAATCGATGTAGGAGAGGGACCGATCGTTATGATCAACCCGGAGATCCTTGAGACCGCCGGTAGCCAGACCGGTGACGAGGGATGCTTAAGCCTTCCGGGCAGAGCCGGTCAGGTGACACGCCCGAACTATGTAAAAGCAAAAGCATACGATGAAAATTTGGAACCGTACGAGATCGAGGGTGAAGGACTTCTTGCGCGTGCAATCTGCCATGAGCTGGATCATCTGGATGGACATATGTATGTGGAAAAAGTAGAGGGCGAACTCCACGACGTACAGTATGCGGATCCGGAAGATGAGGAAGACTGGGAAGAAATCGACGAAGAGTAATCTTTACAGGTCAGGAGGAATCAGAAGATGCGAGTAATCTTTATGGGAACCCCGGATTTTTCTGTGGGTACATTAAAAGCGTTAATCGAAGCAGGACATGAAGTAGTCCTGGCAGTTACACAGCCGGACAAGCCCAAGGGCAGAGGCAAGGCAATGCAGTTTCCACCGGTAAAAGAAGCTGCCGTTGAGCTTGGCATCGAAGTATATCAGCCGCGCCGTGTCCGGGAGCCGGAATGTGTGGAATATTTAAGAAAATACAACGCAGATATCATCGTAGTAGTAGCGTTTGGTCAGATTTTGCCAAAAGAAATCCTGGAAATGCCAAAATACGGCTGCGTGAACGTACATGCGTCTCTGCTGCCAAAATACAGAGGTGCAGCGCCGATCCAGTGGGCAGTCATCAACGGAGATAAAGTATCCGGTGTGACAACCATGCGCATGGATGAGGGACTGGATACCGGTGACATGATCATGAAAGAAGAAGTTGTTCTGGACGAAAAAGAAACCGGCGGAAGCCTGTTTGACCGTCTGAGCGAAGTGGGTGCAGATCTGTGTGTCCGTACTTTGACAGCTATTGAAAATGGAACAGCTACTTATACAAAACAGGATCATGAGGCAGCGACAAAAACAACCCTGATCAAAAAGCAGTTTGGCATCATTGACTGGACAAAACCGGCAAAAGAGATTGAATGTCTGATCCGAGGTTTAAATCCGTGGCCGAGTGCATATACTTATCTCCATGGAAAGACTTTGAAAATCTGGGCAGCATCTGTAAAAGACGAAACTTCGGAACATGCACCGGGAGAACTGGCAGTTGTGACAAAACACGAAGTCGGTGTGCAGACCGGAGACGGTATCCTGATGCTGGAAGAAGTACAGTTAGAGGGTAAAAAACGAATGACCGCAGATGCATTTTTGCGTGGAAATGCCTTGAGCGACGGAATGAAACTGGGAACTGAAAATTAAGCAGAAAGAAGTGACTACTATGCCTTATGGATATTATGGATTTTACTGGATGGATTATACTTATATTCTTGTCGTTATCGGAGCAATCATCTGTCTGATTGCATCGGCACGGATGAACAGTACCTTTAACCGTTATCAGCGGGTGCGCAGCATGTCGGGAATGACCGGTGCCATGGCAGCCGAGCGGATTTTACGGGATGCGGGCATCCATGACGTGCAGGTACAGCATATTTCCGGAAACCTGACGGATCATTACAATCCGATGAATAAGACCTTGAGTCTTTCAGACAGTGTATACAATTCAACTTCCATTGCGGCGGTCGGTGTGGCCGCCCATGAGTGCGGGCATGCAATCCAGCATGCAAAAGGATATGTTCCGCTGCGTGTGCGAGGTGCCTTTGTGCCGGTGGCAAATATTGGTTCCAACCTGGCATGGCCACTGATCATTATTGGTCTGTTTATCCGCGGTTCCATGAGTCCCGTACTGATTCAGGCAGGAATCATCATGTTTTCTCTGGCGGTACTGTTTCAGCTCATTACACTGCCGGTAGAGTTTAATGCTTCTCATCGTGCCATGCAGCAGTTGGAGCGCACCGGAATCTTAGGCGGAAATGAACTGCGGGATACGAGGAAAGTCCTGACCGCGGCAGCTATGACTTATGTGGCAAGTGCAGCATCTATGATCCTGCAGCTTCTGCGGCTGATCATCTTATTTGGAGGACGACGCAGAGATGACGAATAACAGAAATGACAATGTCAATACGAGAAATCTGGTGGTGGATATCCTGTTAGCTGTGACCAGAGATGGAGAATTTTCCCATATCGCCATCCGCGATGTGCTGGATAAATACCGTTATCTGCCAAAACAGGATCGTGCCTTTATCACCCGCTTATCACAGGGAACCTTAGAGCGCATGATCGAGCTGGATGCCATCATCAACCAGTTTTCCAAAACAAAAGTAAAAAAAATGAAACCGGTGATTGCAGTCATTCTGCGAAGCGGTGTGTATCAGTTAAAATATATGGATTCCGTGCCGGATTCCGCTGCCTGCAATGAGGCAGTGAAACTTACGGTAAAACGTGGATTTTCCGGTCTGAAAGGATTTGTCAACGGTGTGATGCGAAACATTGCCCGGAATCTGGATCAGATCAAACTGCCGGATGCTGACAAAGAGCCGGAAAAATATCTGTCCGTGCGCTATTCCGTTCCGGAATGGATCGTTGCCCGTTTTATCCGACAATACGGAAAAGAAGCCTGTGAAAAGAGTCTGGAGGCATTTTTACAGCCGCATCCGACTTCGGTACAGGTAGATACGGACCGCATTTCTATGGAAGAAATTACGGCATCTTTGCAGGCGCAGGGAATTACCGTCACACAAAACCCGGAGATCAAACGGGCATTATTCCTGTCCGGATACGAAGCTCTGGATGAAATCGAAGAATTTGAAAACGGTCTGCTCTATGTACAGGATACCGCGTCCATGCTTGCCGTGGAAATGGCAGCACCAAAGCCGGGAGATACCGTGATCGATGTCTGTGCGGCACCGGGTGGCAAGAGTGTGTACGCAGCCCGCATGATCGATGAAACGGGTCATGTGGAGTCCAGAGATCTGACAGAATATAAAGTCGAGATGATCGAGGATAACATTGAACGCTGTCAGTTATCGAATATGACGGCAAAAGTGTGGGATGCCACTGAATTTGATGCATCCGCGGAAGAAAAAGCCGATGTGGTTATCGCGGATCTGCCATGTTCCGGACTTGGTGTGATCGGAACGAAAACCGATATCAAATATAACGCTTCTGAGGAAAAAATTCAGGAGCTGGCAGCGTTACAACAGGAAATCCTGCAGGTTGTCTGCCGTTATGTCAAACCGGACGGTACGTTGTTATACAGTACCTGCACGATGACAAAAGAAGAAAACGAAGAAAATGTACATAAATTTTTAGAGACGCATACAGAGTTTGAACTGGAGCAGATGCGTCAGTGCTTCCCTTATGAGGGATGCGATGGATTCTTTATGGCAAAAATGCATCGTAAATAATATCAGATGAGAGGCGAAATCTCACATCTGATCGCAGCAAGAATGTCAGAAGACATTCTTGAACGGAGTATAATATGGAAAAAACAGATTTGAAATCATTGCCCATGGACCAGCTGGAACAGTGGGTATTAGAACACGGGGAAAAGAAATTCCGTGCGAAACAGTTATATCAGTGGATGCACGTAAAACTGGCAGATTCTGTGGAGCAGATGAGCAATCTTCCGGCAAAACTGAGAGAACAGATTTCGGAAAACAGCACTTTTACGGTATTAAAACAGGTGACCATGCAGGAGTCTGCCATCGATGGAACCAGAAAATATCTGTTTGAGCTGGAAGACCACAATATGGTAGAGAGCGTGCTGATGCGCTACAAACACGGCAATTCCGTGTGTATTTCCTCTCAGGTTGGGTGCCGTATGGGCTGCCGTTTCTGTGCGTCAACCTTAGATGGACTGGTGCGTAACCTGACACCGGCAGAGATGTTGGAGCAGATTTACCGGATCAGTGCAGACACCGGAGAGCGTGTTTCCAATGTCGTTGTCATGGGAACCGGCGAACCGCTGGATAATTATGACAACCTGCTGACGTTTATTCGGATGCTGACCGACGAAAACGGATTACATATCAGCCAGAGAAATATTACGGTATCCACCTGTGGTCTGGTGCCACGGATTCGGGATCTGGCAAAAGAAGACCTTCAGATCACACTGGCATTGTCCCTGCATGCTTCCAGTCAGGAAAAACGTCTGGAACTGATGCCGGTGGCAAAAGCTTATGAGATCCATGAAGTGGTGGATGCGTTGCGGGATTATTTTGAGGAAACAGGCAGACGTGTCACTTTTGAGTACAGTCTGGTGGCAGGTGTCAACGACAGTGAGGAAGATGCAAAACAACTGTCCGAACTGATCAGAGGCATCAATTGTCACGTCAATTTGATACCTGTAAACCCGATTAAAGAGCGTGATTTTGTGCAACCTGACGGAAAAGCCGTGCAGGAATTTAAAAATAAACTTGAAAAATGCAGAATAAATGTTACTATTAGAAGAGAAATGGGCCGTGATATAGATGGCGCATGTGGACAGCTACGCAAACGGTATTCAGAAAGGCAGGACTCTTAGAAGATGAAGATAAGTTCTCTTACAGATATTGGAACAACGAGAGAAATGAATCAGGACTATCTCTATTCCTCAGAGGAAGCTGTGGGAAATCTGCCCAATCTTTTTCTGGTAGCAGATGGAATGGGCGGACATAAAGCAGGAGAATTTGCATCCCGCTTTGCGGTGGAAGCTGTTGTTGCGGCCATCAGAGAGAATCAGGAGAAGCGCCCGGTGGCAATCCTTTCCCAGAGTATTCAGAGAGCAAACCGCAGACTGAAGGAATATGCAGATGAGCATCAGCAGATGAAAGGAATGGGAACGACCATTGTTGCTGCCGTGATCGATCAGGATACGCTGATTGTGGCAAACGTGGGAGACAGTCGCCTGTATATCATCGGAGATACGATCGAACAGATCACGGAAGACCATTCGCTGGTTCAGGAGATGGTGCGCCTTGGCAAAATGGACGAGGAAAGTGCCAGAAATCACCCGAATAAGAACATCATTACACGTGCCATTGGCACATCAGAAGATGTGAAGATAGATATTTTTGAACGACAGGTCCATGCAGGAGAATACATTGTACTTTGTTCGGATGGACTCACCAATATGGTAGAAGACAGTGTCATCCTTGAAGTGCTGCATGGAACCGGAAGCCTGGCGGACAAAACCGAACGGCTTGTTGAACTTGCAAATCAAAACGGTGGAAGAGACAATATCACTGTTACTATAATAGAACCTAATTCAGATGAGGTGACAGAATGTTAAATAATGGAACATTTATTGCAAACCGCTACGAGATCGTAGGTCAGGTCGGAACCGGAGGCATGTCCGATGTATACAAGGCGAAGGACCATGCTCTGGGCAGATATGTAGCAATTAAAGTGCTGAAGTCAGAATTCAGCGAAGATACAAATTTTGTAAGCAAATTCCGCACAGAGGCACAGTCCGCTGCGGTATTAGAGCATCCAAACATCGTAAATATTTATGATGTCGGAAGTGAAAATGGCATTCATTACATTGTAATGGAATATGTAGAAGGAATTACCTTAAAGACTTATATTGAGAAAAAAGGTCAGCTGACTTATAAGGAAGCGCTGAGCATCGCCATCCAGGTGGGACGTGGTATTCAGGCAGCCCATGCAAAAAATATCGTGCATCGGGATATCAAACCGCAGAATATCATCATTTCCACAGATGGAAAAGTAAAAGTAACCGATTTTGGTATCGCAAGAGCGGTATCAGAAAATACCATTCATTCTGATGTAATGGGATCGGTACACTATGCATCTCCGGAGCAGGCGCGTAATGGCTATGTCAGCAACCGAAGCGATATCTATTCTCTTGGTATCGTTATGTACGAGATGGTGACCGGCCGTGTTCCGTTCGACGGAGACAGCACCGTTGCAGTAGCGATCCAGCATCTGCAGGATGAGATGGATCCGCCAAGCAAATACGCACCGAATCTGCCAATTAGTCTGGAAAAAATTATCCAGAAATGTACGCAGAAAAGTCCGGATCGCCGCTATGACTCCATGGAGAGTCTTCTGATCGATCTCAGAAAAGCACTGTTAAATCCGAATGAGGATTTCGTGACACTGGTTCCGTTCAGTCAGGACAAAACCCGTGTCCTCACCGACGATGAGGTCAATGAGATCAAGAAAAAGACCGAGGCGGTGAAACAGGATGAGCCGGAACCAGAAGAAGACGACATGAGCGAGTACGACGATGATATGAGTGAGTATGATAAGGACGATGATGACGCGGAAGAAGGACGTTTCCTCAATTCCAAGATGGAAAAAATCGTTGGAATCATGCGAATTGTCGTTGCAATCATTATCGTAATCATTGTGGTATATATTTTAGGAAGCTTTTTTGATGTGTTCCATTTCGGATCAAAGAAAAATAACAGTAAAAATGACACCCTTGTATCCGAAGATGTCGAGGAGTCTGTTGTTATGATCGACCTGAAAGGAAAAACAATGGACGAAGCAAAAACAGAGCTGAAAAAACTGGGCTTAAATGTTACTGAAGCAGGAACCGAGATTTCTGATTCCTATGAAAAAGGACAGATCATTGATCAGGATGTAGCAAAAGGCGAGACCATAAAGACCGGAACAACGATTAAAGTTACTGTTTCTGCCGGAAGTGAAGAAGAAAATGCCAAAGATGTAGATGTCCCGGATGTTATCGGAAAAACGGCAGAAGCAGCCATGGCAACACTGGAGGACAAAAATCTGACAGT
>ERZ773103.2673-NODE-2673-length-15999-cov-14.479303_pt1 | contig 15999 bp, 10 predicted proteins | sample MGYA00511118_ERZ773103 | MGnify/ENA primary metagenome ERZ773103 (study PRJEB29015, sample SAMEA2737821) | human gut metagenome | biome: human gut; feature: human-associated habitat; material: faeces | place: China | collected 2012 ... | reverse complement strand
GGCGTATCCGCCGATATTCAGTCTGACGCCTAAAGCGTCTGGAAGCACGTGACTTCAGTCATGTGAGGTTCACAGAAAAAATGATAAGATAGTTTCATCTGTTAAGGTGTTGAACAGTTATAAATATGAGGAGGTTTTTATGGAGAAAAACGAAAACGAAGAACTGCTGGAACAAAGCCCGGCAGAGATTCAGCAGGAAGATACGCAGAAAATTGCAAAGAGCGGGAAAGAAGAGCCGGATACAGAAGAACAGAAAGTCTCCAATGGAAGATTTATACTCTGGAGTCTGGCGGGAGTGTATCTGTTGTATACAAGTTACAGTCTCTGTAAGGGATATGTGACAGGCGAAGAAGGAACCAGTATGGGATTTATGCTTGCCGGAATTGCATTTGCAGCTATTGGTGCTGGTCTGCTGTTTTTCGGCATTAAAAATATGCTCTCAGAAGAGAAGATCAAGAAAGCAAAAGCAGCGAAGAATGCGGCAATGGAAGCTGCCGCAGGCGGAGAACTGAAGAAAGAGGCTGCATCCGGGCAGAACAGATCAATGAGCATTGCTGAAAGGGCTAATATGGTTAAGAATCTGGAAGACGAAGAGGAAGACGGGGAAAACGAGAAAGAATGAAAATATTGATCACATTGCTGAAACCGTTGTCTTTTTTACCGGCACTGCTGATGATGTATATCATCTTTTCATTTTCAGCCCAGCCGGGTGAAGTTTCAGGTAATCTGAGCTATAAAATAAGTTATGAGATCATAGAAACGAAGAGCGAGCTTTTGTCAGAGAATCTGAGCAGTGAAGAGATTGCCTATAAGGCAGATGGAATTCACTACTATGTGAGAAAAGCGGCACATATGACAGAGTATTTTCTGCTGGCTATCGCTATTTCTTTTCCTTTATATGTCTATGGTGTGAGAGGAATCTGGCTGATGCTTCTTGCGGGAATTGTCTGTGTGGGATTTGCAGGGCTGGATGAGTATCATCAGTCTTTTGTGGATGCCCGTACACCTGCGATAAAGGATGTGGGAATCGACAGTATAGGGGCGTTTATCGGAATACTTCTTGTTCAGGCATTCTGCTGGTCTGTACTGAATAATCCTAATAAAAAGAAGAAAAAAAGAAGCCATTAATAATCAGGAAAAAATACATATTCAAAAAAGGAAAGACAAAAAGGAGCTGCCACATTAATGAGAACTTAATGTGATATGCTCCTTTTGACGTTATTGTTTACTGGTAATATCCCGCAAAGCGTGTTGCTGTGAACAGAGGGAACAGTAACCTTTTGACTTGAATGTACTCTCGATTTTATGCTGCGTTTAAGCCTGGATTTCTGACAGTCTGTCCAGTCCGGCTCTGGTATGGCGGATAAAAATATCTCTGACCGCCTGGATCTCGCCAAGACCTTTCAGAGTACATTTGACAGAATATCCCTCTTTTTCCAGAATGCTTTTCCAGGAATCATCGTCCTCTCCGGACATATCATTGGTAGCATGATCACCTGCGACGATCATAAAAGGTGCCAGATGAACATGAGCCGGATGCAGATTTTTTAATTTATCCAGAAAGCTTTCAATGGAGAAATCCCCTTCAACCGTTCCCATATGCATATTGGAATAGCCGAAATGCTTAAACAGTTCGTCCATCTCAGGATAAAGTTCATTGGCAACATGCTCTGTTCCATGTCCCATAAATAAGAGAATTTCATCAGAATCAGGGTGATATTCCTGTGCCATAGCCTGACAGACCTCTTCTTTGTCCTGCTTTGTAACCATCAGAGAATCACAGATAATGACAGAATCAAAATCCTTTTTATGTGCAAGAACCTTTTTTTTCATAGCGTCACTCTCAAATCCGGTGATCACATAGGTTGGCTGTACAATTACATTTCGAATTCCGTCCGCTTTCAACTGTGTCATTGCCTCATCAATATCCATGATGTGTATTCCGTCCCGCTTCCAGAGTTTGGCGCGTATACGGGGACTTGTCCATGCACGGTATAACGGATATTCCCCAAATGCATGATGCAGGTCAGATTCAATCTGTTCAATTGTTTTTTTTCGTGTTTCTTCATAACTTGTACCGAAGCTGATAACAAGAATTGCTGTTTTTTCAGTTACCCCCATTTTAAATCTCCTTATAATAAGTATATTGGCATTTACCACAACTGCCACTGACAGGTTTTCCGCAAAACAGATGTAGTGGCGGTAAAAGGTAATTGACTGCGCACTCATATAAAAAAGATGTCATGATAATAGACATTGTTTTTTATTATACAGGGAGTTATAGGGAAACACAAGTAAAAGCTAAGATTTTGACGTCTGAGTATCTCTGTATGCAGATGGAGTGACATTCATTTTTTTCTTGAAGCTTGTGCTGAAATAATATTGATTGGCGTAACCGCATTTCATACTGATTTCCTTCAGAGTCATGTTTGTGGCTGTAAGATAACGGCAGGCGGCGTTGATTCGCTGAGTAGTGATATAGTCACTAATACTCACGCCCTGTTTCTTTTTAAAGAGGGCACTCAGATAAGCCGGGCTGACATTGGCTTCGCTGGCGATATCGTTCAGGCACAGAGTATTGCTGGCATAGTTTTCGTCAATATATGAAGTTACAGATTCGCATAATTTCTGGTGATAATCATTCAGAGAAGAATCCAGTTTCCGGCAGAGAAGGCGGCAGAGTTCGTTGAGCCAGCCGCAGAGTTCTTCTGTGGTATGAAATTCTTCCAGATGATTGTATACATACAGGATCTTTGCTTCCAGATCATGGGTATCCAGGTTTAGTTCATAGAAAAACTTCAGAATCCTTCCAAGCAGAGAGTAGATCTGGATAAATGCGAAACTTTTGGTGCGGAAGTTCTCAGTAAGCCATCTGGAGAAATCCTGAAACCAGGAGTCAATTGCAGAAACATCCTTTTTACACAGAAGGCGGATTAATTCCTCCTCTCTGGAATCGGAGAAATCAGTGGCAGATAAGTCATGTCCAAGAGCCTCACGTCCGTCAAATACGTTCTGGTGTGGGAAAAAGAAACGATAATCCAGTGCATGAACTGCACTTTCATAAGAACGGTTCAGATCCCACAGATCCTGTACAATGGCACCGATTCCGGCATTCAGAACCAGTCCCTGTGAATTGCAGTTATCTACAAGTGCAGAAATGATTTTATAGGTAAGCTGGCGAAAATTTCCGGACTGGCAGCCGCTTTGTCCGATCACACACAGATAACCATCAATATCCTGCAGGGGATAAATATAATTTAATTCTGAGGTTTGTTCTGTGATCAGATCACGAAGATTCAGCAGTTCCATCTGAAATTTCTCAATGCCATAGGAATCCCTGAGAGACTGTGCATTTTCCAGTTCAAGAATCACTACGTTATAAAAATCATAATCCAGTTTAAGGTTCAGGTAGTTCAGATAAGGTTTGAGACGATAGGAAGCCTCCTGCCTGGAACGGTGAGTGATATCACGGAAAAATTTTTCGATAAGCAAAGGCCTGCTCTGTTTAAGCAACTGCAGATTTTTCTGCTCACGTTCCATCAGGGCAAAAGCATTTTTTACTTTCTGGATCAGATATGCGTAATCCAGAGGTTTTTCAATATAATCCAATGCACCAAGAAGCAGAGCGCGTCTTGCATATTCAAATTTATCATAGGCACTGATCAGTATGATTTTTACCATTGGATTAATATCCAGTGCTTGCCTGCTCATTGAAATTCCGTCCAGATCCGGCATTTCAATATCTGAGATGATCAAATCTACAGGTTCTTTTTTCATAGCGTCTATCGCAGAGGTTCCGTTGTAGCAGATATGTACGATTTCTGCGTTCAGAACTTCCCAGTCTATGTTCTTTTCAATTCCTTCTGCTGACAGATAATTGTCATCTACAATCATTATTTTCCTCATCTGTATCCTCCATTTGTTGAAATTCAATTGTGACATAGGTACCGTTTCCGGGATGGCTGTCAATACGCACAGAGCCGTTACCGTACAAAGGATTGGAAATGCGGGCGCTTACATTTGAAATTCCAAAATGTTTTTCGTAATTTATGACTTTGTTGTCTATGGCATATCGGAGCTGTTCCAGTGTCTCCGGAGACATTCCGGCTCCATTGTCTTCAATGGATATCACTACGGTATCATCACCGTAGAGTACCTGAATGGAAATAAAAACTTCAGGTGTATCGGCTGAAAGACCGTGCAGGATAGAATTCTCCAGGAATGGCTGTAATGTAAATTTGCAGATCGTGAAATTTTCTATTCCGTCTTCGGCATTGATCTCCCAGTTAAGATTATCTTTATGGCAGAGTTTCTCCATTTCCAGATACAGGCGGGCAATTTCCAGTTCGTCTTTGATCGGTATCAGTTCTTTTGATTTTCTCAGCGTCAGTCGGTAAAAGGCAGTCAGATTTGTCAGCATCTGATCTGCAATATCCAATTTGCCAAGTGCCTGGCAGGTTCGGATGGTTCCAAGGATATTGTAGAGAAAATGTGGATTGATCTGTGATTGTAATAACTGATATTTCAGCCGTTCTTCATTAATGGAGAGACTGACAATTGATTTCAGATTCTGGGCAATTGTGTGCTGCATATCTTCAAAGGTAATCCCCAGATTGTCTATTTCATCATAATTGGAAGCATCGGCCGGATGCGGGAGTGTGATGATGGAAAGGTGCTCCGGATCATGTCCGAGATGAAAGGATTCCATGGCATAGGACAGTGCGGCAATTCTGCTTGTCAGTTTCCTGGAAAAAAGGATTACAATAAAAATAGTCAGCGGCAGAGAAATAATTACAGTGATCAACAGTGTTTTGATCAGTACCTGTGTATTGCTTTTGATATAGTTTTCCGGGATTTCCGTAATATGCAGCCAACCGTTATCCAGAGTGCGGCAGTTATAGTAGATGTCATTGTCTTTAAAGAAGGAATTGGTATTTTCCAGAAACATCTGTTTTATTGAATCTGAAATCCAGGTCTGATTACGGGAAGAATCACTGTGAGCTGCAATTTGTCCCTGTGGTGTCAGAATGTAACTGGAAATTGCGGTATCAGAAGCAGAAGTCTGAAGATACCGGGAAAATTCATCGCAGTCAAGTGCAATACAATAAGCATATTCGAGAACATTGCTGGATTTGTCCTGAAGAGCACGAAAACACAGCAGTGTATTTGCGCTTCTTTTGGAAGCAGATATAACTCTGGGTAAGGTGGTATTTTTCTTTAACAGCCACAGGGAAGAAGAACCTATGGAATGTAATTCAGATTCGCTGATTCCATAATTGAAAAGTTTATCTGTGGAAAAGAAATATATACCCTCATCAGCTCCGGTTTGTTCCGGTTTTAAAAAAACATATATATGAAAGAAATCAAATGTAGATTTATATAATGAAATATTGCTTCTCATGGATGTTAATGCCTGCATGGTGCCAACCTGATCTGGGGAAGAGTGTTCAAAAGCGTACATCTGATACTGGATGGTGTCAGCAACGTTTTCGGTCTGGTTCAGACGGCTGTTAAGCTGAAAAATAAGCTGTTCATCAGACATCAATGCAGAGTTTGTGATTCGGTCTCTGGCAAGATTATAGGAAACATGGTAACTGACCAGTGCAACAAGTGTCAGAGGAAGCAGGGTTGCAACCAGAAAGGCAATCAGGAGTTTTGCCTGAAATGAGGAAAATCTGGAAGGAATCCATTTATGATAATTTATTTTTTTCAAGTTGAGTTTCATTACACATAATACTCCTTATATGAATAGGTTTGATTTTATCAGGTATCTTTTTGAAGATTGCCATATTATACAGCAATTCTGTAAAGATGCAACACAGTGTTCATCTGCTATCTGTATTATAAAAAATCAGAATGAAAAAAACAATAGAACGAAAAATAATATAAATCAATCAAAAGAAATTGTATTTAGTAAAAAGAGTGTTTTTGTTATTCTTTAATTACCAAATAACACAGAACAGTTGATGCGAGAGAACTGTTCGGAAAAGGAGAGAATATGAGGAAAAAAGTGTTAAGTGCAGTTTTAGCTGCAACAATGGTGGCAGGAATGATGGGGAATGTTGTAAGTGTATCAGCAGAGGAGAAATATGATCTTACTTTATACAGCGTTAACACTACTGACCCGGATTTTGATGACTGGCTTGCAAATGTAGAGGAGGCAACGGGTTTAAATATCAATGTTATTGCAGCTCCGACAGATACAGACACACGTCAGCAGAAGATTACAACGATTCTTTCTACAGGAGATTCTTCCGTAGACATTGTCGAAATCAACGATGAAATGAGTGCTGCATTCAAGAATTCCGGATGGCTGGAAGGTCTGAATGACACGGTTATGACAGATGATATCATTGATCAGTTTGCGCAGGGGTATATTCAGGATATGATCACAGATAAGGATGGAAATATTGTAGGAGTTCCGGGATATACAGGATATCTTGCATTTTGGGTAAATCAGGAAATTATGGATGAGGTGGGAATCGAATCCATTGATACAAAAGAAGATTTCATGAAATACATGGAAGCAGTTTCAAAAGATGGACGTTTCGGATACGGCGGTTCCTGGGAAAAGACATATGCATCTAATGAAATTGCACAGTTTGTAAATATGTTTGGCGGTGACTACTTCGACTGGACAAAAGAAGAAAATAAAGAAGCAATTCAGTTCCTTCATGATCTGGTTGCCAACAAAGAAACACCTGTTGATCAGATCGCAGATAAATATGATCAGATGAATCCAAAAATCAATGATGGCAAATACGGAAGCAGGTCGGTCATGGAGACTTCCGTGCGGCCGTGGACGAAGGCGGAGGTCTTGAGCAGCTTCACGATGTTCTTCCAGCGGCGGTCGCTGACGTAGACATTGCGGCGCAGGTCGGAGTCTTGCATCTCTACGCTTGTCAGTCCGTGGCGAATGGCTGTGATGCAGGAAAGAACATCGAGAGGCAAGGTTACGCGGCGTATCTCAGCTTGCCATTCGGCATACTCGCGGTCGGAGATTTGCCATTCGCAGGCAGTCGTTTCCGGATGGTCGGCAGAATCGTCCAGCAGCATTTTGTAGAAAGACTCTTCCTGCTTGACGCAGGTGCAGAGAATGCGGATAAGGAAGCGGTCCCATAGGGCTTCCAGTCCCTCGCCTTGAGCGGGCAGTTCGTTACTGGCAGCTACGAGCAGTTTGAGGGGGAGATGCAGTTCCTTGTCGCCATTGCGGAAAAGTTTCTCGTTGATGACGGTCAGCAGAGTGTTCTGTATGGCAGGGCCTGCTTTCCATATTTCGTCCAGAAACACGACATCGGCTGTGGGCAGATAGCCGTCGATGGCACGTTCATACTTGTCGGATTCTTTCAGTCGGCTAATGCTGACAGGACCGAAAATCTCGTCGGGCGTAGAGAAGCGGGACATCAGGTATTCAAAGGCACGGGCATCTGTAAAAGCCGACTTTAGCCGCCTGGCTACCATTGACTTGGCTACTCCCGGAGGTCCCAGGAGCAGAATGCTCTCGCCTGCCAGAGCTGCCAGCAGGGAGAGGTTTATTTCAGTTTCTTTTTCGTATACTCCCCGGTTCATTTCGGAAAGGAGGAGACGAATGCGTTGGGTTATTTCCACAATATGATTTATTTATAGTCAGTACTCATGTATAAAGAAAAGCGTGTAAAGATACCAAATAGTAGGGAAATCAGAGAGATTCTTATTAAGATTCACTATCTTTGGAAAACTAATACACACACAGACACGCACACACACGTTGTGATTTGCTTTCATTTTAGTATCTTTGAACCATTGGAAACAGCTTGATAATATTCTTAATACAGAGGACGAATGTTGTGATTTGCTTTCATTTTAGTATCTTTGAACCATTGGAAACAGCTTCCGGAATTAAGGATGTGGCAAGTTCTTCGTTGTGATTTGCTTTCATTTTAGTATCTTTGAACCATTGGAAACAGCTCTCCGCCTTGTAGTAACTGAAACCCTGCTGTTGTGATTTGCTTTCATTTTAGTATCTTTGAACCATTGGAAACAGCAAAGACACTTTATTTATCTTTTCTGTTACCGTTGTGATTTGCTTTCATTTTAGTATCTTTGAACCATTGGAAACAGCTGGATGTACTGAAGCACAGACATTCAGTCGTTGTGATTTGCTTTCATTTTAGTATCTTTGAACCATTGGAAACAGCCATGTGAATCTGCTACCGACATTACCGAGGGTTGTGATTTGCTTTCATTTTAGTATCTTTGAACCATTGGAAACAGCGAACAACAGTCTGAAGGCTGTATTGGAATCGTTGTGATTTGCTTTCATTTTAGTATCTTTGAACCATTGGAAACAGCTTTTGAAAGTATTTCTATCAATAGCCATCTGTTGTGATTTGCTTTCATTTTAGTATCTTTGAACCATTGGAAACAGCGTTAACCAAAAGCTGGTCAGTATCCCAAGTAGTTGTGATTTGCTTTCATTTTAGTATCTTTGAACCATTGGAAACAGCGTTTATTGATAATAATCGCGCTGACTAAACGTTGTGATTTGCTTTCATTTTAGTATCTTTGAACCATTGGAAACAGCCGAACGGGGCAAGGCAGACCTTTTTATAGGTTGTGATTTGCTTTCATTTTAGTATCTTTGAACCATTGGAAACAGCTAAGCCATCGAAGCGTTACCCGTTTATTAGTTGTGATTTGCTTTCATTTTAGTATCTTTGAACCATTGGAAACAGCTTTAGATACATTTTCAAGAACAGTCTCCGAGTTGTGATTTGCTTTCATTTTAGTATCTTTGAACCATTGGAAACAGCAAACGGTTCGCTTTGGCCTGAAGTACCGCTGTTGTGATTTGCTTTCATTTTAGTATCTTTGAACCATTGGAAACAGCTGACTATTCATTATAATCTAATAATCAAATGGTTAAACAATCAATTTGAATCACAAAAAGCAAACAGTTTTCCACTAAAAATCCCACCAACAAGTGGGATTTTTACTTTTAGAATAACTCCAACTGTTGCCCCGGTGTATTCACATCTTGAACTTTTTTCCCATAAAAGAGCTCAATATTACCAAATTGTTTGTCCGTAATACATATAATTCCCACCTGTCCAAACTCCGGTAAGAAAGATTTAACTCTTTTTATGTGCACATCTGCATTTTCACTGCTGGCACAATGTCGTACGTAGATGGAAAACTGAAACATAGTAAATCCATCCTTCTGCAGGTTCTTCCGGAAGTCTGCATACGCCTTCTTATCCTTCTTGGTATCAGTAGGCAAATCAAATAACACCAGTACCCACATAATGCGATATTCACTAAAACGGTCCATTACATTTCCGGATATGCTATTTTACGCAACTCTCCATTAAAACATTTATAAAGAGAAGCTGTTGTTTGTCCCACTGCTATCATTAGCGGACTACGCTTACCTGAAATAATAACATCTAACGACGGAATCGTCAAAAGCTGTCCTTTCAGTTCCTTTGTCAACATCCCATAATCTCCTCCTTTTTTCATAATATCACAAACCAGTTCATCCACATACGGACGATAAGGTTCCATTATATCATCAGCCAAGCAATACGCATTATAACGATTATGATGATGAATGCCTAACGTAGGCAAAAGTCCACTCGATACCAACCCACGTGCCACAACAGCACGCAATATCGCATACCCATAATTCAACAAATTATTAGGTGGAATGCCCTCTCTATCTCTCGTGAAACCATCTATTTTAAATAGGTTTTTCCAATAGTAAGCTGCAGCCCGAGCTTCCAGATTATCAGAATCCCCACTCTTCACATCAGCAGCCCATGCTTTCATGCATCTTATTTCTTCCCCTGCACATTTTTTCAACACAGCTGCCTGATTCTCTATCTTTTGCTTAATGGTTTGTTGCCACAATTGTTTCATCAATGGAAGAGAAGCACCTAATTGTTGACGAAAACGTTCATTCTGAGTTGTATTGCCATACAAAGGAAGCATCAGGCCAACGGGCATACTTTTACTATCGCAGGTTATGATAGCGCAATTATTTTCAAGTAGAGCTTCCAGTACTCCTGAGGTAATCGTAATTTGCTTATTATCCAATACAACTACACCAATATCTTCTATTGGTTTTGTCACTTCTGCCTTTTGTTTAAATCCTCCCGTTAAAGTTTCATTTTTCACTACTTCCGGTAGTTTTATTACTAACTGTGCATTCTTTAAAGATAAATAAATTGGATTTCCAAAATAGAGTGTTTTCTTAATCATAGTACTTCAATTTTAGTGAATATTATTCATCACCTTCTTCAAACGGTAACTGAGGAGACACCCTTTCTGTTCATAAAGTTCTTTCATTCACTCTTGAGCTAATTCTGGGGTCTCAATTTCTTGTACACGATCATAGCCAATCTGGGCTGATCACAGTTTAAAAAGCTCTGCTTTGGGAGAAGGAATAGACTGAATGATACGAAAAAGTCCTTTTATATTTGCCGCTTGGATTTTCCTTCTTTTACCATCTTCAGCAGTCATTTGAACTGGGGTACAATTTGTACCCCAGTTCAAATTCAACATTTCATCTCTTGAACACATTCGCTTTGTATATTGCTTAGCATTGCATTATCTGTCAAAACCTGAACAACATCTAAAATAGAAAAATACCATTGTTGTTCTTCTTCATTCCAGGCGGAACGAATACTCTTGCCTTGAAACAATTTCAATTTATTCTCCATCTCAATATTCCCCTATCATAACAATTTGACCAATATGATTGACTCGGACTTTAATAATTCTGTTCAATATACTTAGAGAAGAAATTCGTTTCCAGGTAATCTCCTGCAATTCTTTCCTATCTGCAACAACTGTTTCTAAATGATGCCTAAACACATAATCTTTAGAGGCTATTTTTTGCACTCTAAACAAGTTTGGACTTATTAAAGCATAATTCTCAGGATTCAGCAAATCAATTTCTTTAGGGTCAAAGCCAGTCTTCTCATTTGGGAACACAAAATACTCGTTTTGCTTCATACTAAAAAGAAACTTCCAACCTTCACTTCTCTTATAATCTTTATCAATAATAGGTTGACTAAGATTTACCCGCGTCACTGCATCAAAGAAAGAAACTACAACCTCTTCAAGTTCAAACTTCAATTCACCATTTTCATCAAATACAGCCTGTCCCTTTTTGTCTAAAACTGGTTTACGATAAATTGCGACATGATGATTATTACCTGTATTAACAAAATCAACCGGAATCCTCCGACTGTCTTTATCTAAAATAAAATTACCATCCTTATCCTTCTTTTCATGAAGTGATTGCGCTTTACTGATACCAAAAACACTCACTCGCTTTATAGTTATACCTTTCTCTTTATTGAGCCATATCGGGTTTTCATCCAGATTGGCAAATGCACTCTTCGCATTACCGTATTCTTTTATGCGATCCTGCAAAAGTTTACGAATTCTCGCATCTACAACTTTATCTACATTCAATTTTTCATCAATAGGTTTTCGTACCGTATAAACCGTTTCAAGCATTACTGTTTTAACCTTTTCCGGAACACACTCGTTCTGCTTAGCATCTAACCAAACAGGTTGCTTGTCCAATGAATTCTTACCAGTAAAAGCTTTCTTCGAATCATTGCCATTTTCTTGCAAACGCCTCAATAATGCATCTCTATAAGCAGGTTTATTTACAGTGGCTATCTTAGCTGCATCAAACGAGGCATTCACTTTCTCCTCTTTAACCACATACTGTTTATGACTACCGTAAACAGTTTCCAAATGCAATTGCCCTCGTGGAGTTTGTTGCTGCTTTTTGTTTATTCCATTTTTCTTTTTTGTTCTATTGAGATTAATTGTAACTACCTTATTCTTGGTCTTAATAGAGATTAGCGTATCATTTAAATGCTTCTTTGCCTCAGCACGAAATTCATCTAAAGACATGGGAGGAATAGCCTTTCCATTTTGAAAATACTTATTTCTTATTGCAGCTTCATTCGTATCAGGCTTAAGACTAGCATTCTTATTATTAAAATACTGGATAAATACATCTTTAGTAAATGCTACTGTCAAAGCATCCATTGCATGATGGCGGTGATCGTTACGCTTAGTCCAATCTTTAATCCTACCTATCAACCTTCCATCATTATCTTCAAAATATTCGACTAATCCCAGTACTTTATATTTTTCCCAATTCAATTCTTTCATAACATCAACAAGTTGCCAATCTTCACGCAATTCATCAGTAATCGCCCCAGTAGTAGCAACCACTCGACGACAAATTTCATTCAACATAGAAAGAGCTTTCTTTGCAATGTACTGTGTATTCCGTAAATCCCTATCAATAAATCCTTCAGGGATTTCACTCTCCTGCATTTTCAATTTTCTAAGTTTAGTTTTCTTATCCCTGAACAGTACCTCGCAACGATTTAAATATTCCTGCAAACCTTGTTCGCCATATTTCTCCTCCACAAAATCATAAGCAGTTTTACTTCCTTTCTCAATATTTATACTTTTCACTTCCAATGTTTTGTTAGAGAAAGAATCATCAAACAAACGAGCCTGTGGAATAATATGCTCAATATCAAAATCCTTACTGAACAATTTTTCTTTGGGAATATAGGTATTAGAATACAAGGTTTTATAACCATTATCTTTCAACTCTTCATACAATTTATAACGAATTATTGCATTACGGCTTACATGAGACATTCCGAAATCATTTTGCAGAATAGCTCTTATCCCTTCGTGCGTTTTTGTTGTATCCACAATAGATTTCGTCAGTTCTTCTCTCTCTTTTGCATTTTTCTTTAATTCGCGAGCCAGTTCAATACGGATTTCATCCGGTTTGCCATAAGTAGTAATAATCGCATTAATCACATTGACCATCTGATTCAGTATCTTCTCAACAACCGGATTACGCAAACTATTCTTAGGAAGAAGCTCTAATTTATCTTTCAATACCTTGTTCTTAATTTCTTCTTTCTTTAATGAGGATTTTGAATGTTTATACCCTGCATATTCACAAGCAACATCATACTGATTTCCATCTTTTAGATGAGGTAATATCTTACGAATTGTTTTTGTACTCAAACTACCATAATCTTCTTGAAAAGTTATATTCGCCAAAATTGAAGCATAATCTTTTTCAAAACCACATAAATCTGCTATCTTTTGAATCAGATTTCCATCTCCGGTCGGCGTACTATCACCCTCAAAAGAGTACAATAAATGCCAAAGTTTAAAGTAAGGTTGCTTGTCCAATTCTTTTTCCGAATCAAAACACAAAACTTCCGTATTCCAACCCAAAGCAGAAAATATCGTTTTTACTTGTTCTACAATTTCGTCAGCTGATTTTTTGAAATTAATAGACTCATGACCAGATATTTCAAGAATCTTACTAAATGCCTGATATAAGGCACTTCCTGTTCTATTTCCATCAATATTTTTAAAATTCAGATTCAGATTCTGAGGATTATTAAATAGCAATTTCAGCACATCTGATTTAGTCAGCTTATCACGGATAAAAAGTTCTTTAGCAAGTAAGCTTTTTTCATCAGCATCCAGAGGACGGCTAACATTCAATTTCAAAGAATCAATATTTTCGGCAGAATCGAGCAGTGTAGTAGAATTATCATCTTGCTTTTTACGTTTATTTTTCACACCAAGCACCGACACCTCTATATCGTTTAAAGTCTGCCATATCTTAAATTCCTGGAATAGAGGTGAAGAACGAGGAATAACCCGACTACCAATAGTTTTAATCTTTTTCTTACCATCTATTTCCACCTCTATCTGCCGCCTTTCAAACTCACAAATATTTATCAAACCTTTCTGACTTTTCAAACGACGTTGATAAAAGATAACGATATCCCGAATTTCCTTTTTCAAATCTTCCGTCAACTCTTTATGAAATTCAGCCTGTTTTTCCCATATCGTATTAAACTCATCCAAATAATCCTGCCTATAAAACACCATATTCCGCAAGCCTATATTAGGATTGTTATCCAAAACAGCCATTTGATACTGTCCAACAGTTTGTCTATTGAAATATAGTTCCTTGCTTCGATCACTAATTGCACCTAAATACCCACTCGAATTACTAATCTGCTCATTTATCTCTTGCAAAACGATTGCAAGTTCTTCAGGATTCATCCTCTCGGAAAGTGCTTTTACTCGCCATTGGAAGTTTTCAAGTTTCAATTCCTCTCTCTTTACTCCCCTTTTAATTCCCACAAGTCTGTATTCTTTTTCTACTCTTCTAGTTTGGGCTTCTTCTTCATTCCAACTATTTTCAACTTCTTTCCATACAAAATACTTCGCTAATATAGCCCAAGTCTGTGACTTATTCTTTCCTCTTACTTCGTCTTTGACTTTATCAATTAAGGAATCTGGATAAAATTGTTTCTGAAAATTCCAAATTCTATCAAATTCAGCTTGCAAATCTGAGCGATAAAAATCAGGGAAATATCTTTTTCCTGCTGTAAGAAGTTGCAAACATAATTCGCCGGGTGTAATACCCTCATCATACATTTTTTTGGCCACTTCCATCCCGTCAATTAAAGTCCCATTTTCTGCTCCTTTGGCCTTCCGACTGCTTTTATAACCACGTTTCTTGTTAATCATTAATAACACACGTGCAAATTGCTCTAATGAAATCTCTTCTACAGCAGCTTTCGCTCTTAAGCGATATGTTTCAAAAGTCGTTCTATTACCATTTTCAGACAATATCGTTTCATCGGTAATGAAATTATATTCTTTCAAGACCTCAATCAGATTTTCACGCCGCAGTTTATAGCGCTGCAAATTACGTCGCATACTTCGACCTGCTGTCCTATCTGCATTTGTAGTGATACTCTTCCCCTTTTCAAAATTCTGCAATTCGTCCACCGTTAAAGGGTTTACTCGCACACCAAGCTTAATTATTGACGATTTCTCTTCGCTCGTTTCTGCCTCATTAACTAATGCCCAGCCAATGCTACTGGTCCCCAAATCCAACCCCAATATTTTTTTCATAACAATAATTTAAAGTTAATTTCCACAAATGTAAAAAAAGCATTTGAAAAGATTGCAGGATATATCATTTTTATTCTTATCTTTGTCGTACTAAAATGAAGCAAATCACAATAAGGATTATTCCGTTGTGAAGACATTAGGTTCCCTCGTCCTTAACGGGGGATTTTTTATTTCAATAAACGAGTTTTTCCATCAAAGAAACTACTTTTTCTTTCCTTAAAAAACTTCCTGCCTACTAAAACTTTCCTCCCCAAACACTACCCTTCGTATCACAATATTTTATACCTTTGTTCACTAAGAAATAATCGTCCCATACCCATTTCTGTTTCGTCCGACAGCTGTCGGACGATAATTAAACAACTGTTGGACGATAATGCAACAGTTGTCGGACGATTAGTTTTTAGGAAGAAGAAAATTAATCCGCTTAGCGACAAAAATAATTCCCCGAAGCGACGAGAACTGTTTATCGCTATAAACAAAAATAAATATCTTATGAGCGCGTATTACGACCTTTACGAAACGCCTTCGCCCGACGGGAAAGAAGACAAGAAATCACTCCATGCACGTATCTGCCCGAAAAGGACTTATACCCAAAAGGAGTTTGTGGAACATATCGCAACTTTCCAACATCTGCCCAAGAATGTGATAGGGGCAGCATTGGATGCCTGCATTGACGAGTTGTGCGACCTCCTTGCCAACGGAAACATCGTGGAACTGGGAGAACTCGGCTTCTTCAGCACTTCACTGAAATGCTTGCGCGAGACCGACGATGAGAAAAAGAAAATCCGTTCCGAATCCGTCCAATTCCAAAACGTGCACCTGCGCATCAGCAGCACGTTCCGCAACAACATCATGAAGAAAATGCCATGGAAAAGGCGGGGTGTCCATATGACGGATACCGATATGAACAATCTGGCTTTATATCTGGAAAAGAATTATGGACTGACCAGTGACCGGGTAATTGCAAAAGCAGTTAAAGCTTCAGGTGCTAATGTACTTCGTGGTGGTGCTTTT
>ERZ773103.2670-NODE-2670-length-16016-cov-150.935906_pt1 | contig 16016 bp, 13 predicted proteins | sample MGYA00511118_ERZ773103 | MGnify/ENA primary metagenome ERZ773103 (study PRJEB29015, sample SAMEA2737821) | human gut metagenome | biome: human gut; feature: human-associated habitat; material: faeces | place: China | collected 2012 ... | reverse complement strand
AACGGCAACCACGATCAATCACATGTCCAAAGGGCGTCGTTCATCATCCAAGGTGACGTCCGAACTTATCTATTATTGGATGTTTTCCGCTGGAATACCCGCGCAACCATGCGAGACGTGGCATCTCAGCCGTCTTATCACACTGATCGAGATATTCGGCGTCAAGAACTCGCCGAAAAAGAAGATGTCAAAGTCTGATGTTTCGAAAATGTACAGGGAGATGAATGCCCGACGTCGAGCAGAGACTGGGAGCAAGGGATGAAAGGAGTACTCATGGCATTGAATGGTATTGATATTGCCAGCTATCAGGCTGGTCTTGATTTTTCTAAGGTTCCTTGTGATTTCGCCATCATCAAGGCGACGCAGGGTACCGGTTACACCAACCCGGATTGTGTCCGAGCGGTTGAACAGGCCATGTCTCTCGGTAAGGGAGTTGGCGTCTATCATTATATTTCCGGTGGCAATGCAGTCGCCGAAGCAAATTTCTTCATTAATTCGATCCTTAACTGGATCGGCAAGGTGATGATCTGTCTTGACTGGGAACTCGACCAGAATTCGGCATGGGGCGATGAGTCCTATCTCGAGCAGGTAATCAATCAGGTTATCGCACGAACCGGCGTTCCTCCGATGATCTATGCGCCGGCATCCCGTTACAATCAGGTCGCTGAGGTCGCTAAACGTCATAACTGCGGACTGTGGATCGCCCAGTACGCCGATATGAATCCGACCGGGTATCAGAATACACCGTGGAACGAAGGCGCTTATACCTGCGCCATCCGTCAGTATTCGGGCTCTGGTCGATTGAACGGTTGGAATGGCGATCTTGATCTTGATAAGTTCTACGGCTCGTTGGACGACTTCCGGAAGTATTACGACAGCTCGTCGAGCGCTCCGTCCAAGCCATCGACTTCGGGTCCGTCCGGCACCACGCTTCAGCTGGCGACGTGGACGATGGAAGGTCTTTATGGCAATGGTGCGGATCGTAAGAAGAATCTCGGATCCCGATACGATGAGGTGCAGAACTTCATCAACCACATCGCCTCCGCCGATGTCAACACACTCGTCGATGAGGTCTATGCCGGTATGTATGGCGACGGCTTGACTCGTCAGACCGTGCTCGGCTCCCGCTATGACGAGGTCCAGGGTGCGATCAACGCCAACTCCGCGCAGTATTACACGGTACAGTCCAGCGACTACCTGGGTAAGATCGCCATTCAGTTCGGCACAACGGTCGATCAGCTCGTGGCATGGAACAACATCGCCAATCCCGATCTCATCTACGCCGGTCAAACCATTCGAGTCAAGTAGGTCAAAATGAGGGTGAATTTCGAAGTGTCTGGCGGTTTCACGAAGACCGAGCGGTTTCTCAACCGCATGAAGCGTCGTGAATACCTGAACGTGCTCGATGAGTTCGGCCGTGACGGCGTTCAGGCACTTCGAAACGCCACCCCGGTCGATTCCGGTGCCACGGCCGAGGCGTGGGATTACGAGATCAAACGCACCCGTAATTACACCGAGATCGTCTGGACCAATTCCAATATCAACGACGGCGTACCGATTGCCGTCATCCTCCAGTACGGTCACGGCACCGGTACCGGAGGCTATGTTCAGGGTCGTGATTATATTAATCCGGCGATCCGACCCGTATTCGATAAGATAGCAGAGAAGGCTTGGAAGGTGGTGACTTCTGCATGAGCAGCATCGACGAGCGCGTCGTAAAGATGCGTCTTGATAACAGCCAGTTCGAGCAGGGTATTAACAAGACCTCCGGTCTTCTCAGCAAACTTAAGCAGGCATTAAACCTCGACAAGTCGGTCGAATCGATCAACAACGTCGATAAGGCCGTAAGCGGAGTCAGCTTTAATCCGTTGACCTCCGGTCTTCAAGGAGTCCAGTCCGGCTTCAACGCCATGGGTGCCGTGGCATTCTCCGTGCTCAACCGCATGACCAATGCGGCCATTGATGCCGGGAAGAGTATCACCAATGCATTGACCGCTTCGGTCCGTGACGGTTTCGCCGAATACGAGACCCAGATGAACGCCGTGCAGACGATTCTGGCGAATACCCAGTCAAAAGGATCGACGATCGACGACGTCAATTCGGCACTCGACACGCTGAACACCTACGCCGACAAGACCATCTATAACTTCACGGAGATGACGAGGAACATCGGCACCTTTACGGCTGCCGGTGTTGATCTTCAGACATCGGTGGATTCGATCAAGGGTATCGCCAACCTTGCGGCTGTTTCCGGTTCGAGTTCCGCTCAGGCCTCTCAGGCCATGTATCAGCTGTCTCAGGCAATCGCCGCCGGAAAGGTCCAGCTTATGGACTGGAACTCGGTGGTCAACGCCGGTATGGGCGGCGAGGTCTTCCAGAATGCCCTGAAGCGCACTGCCGAGAACTTCGGCACCAACGTCGACGGTATGATCCAGAAGTACGGATCGTTCCGAGAATCGCTGACCGAGGGCGGATGGCTCACTACCGATGTCCTTACGGAGACGTTGAAGCAACTTTCCGGAGCGTATACCGAAGCCGATCTTGTTTCTCAGGGCTATACCGAGGAACAGGCCAAGCAGATCGTCCAGTTGGCCAATACGGCCGAAGGCGCCGCAACCGACGTCAAGACATTCTCTCAGTTGATCGATACGACAAAAGAAGCATTGGGGTCTGGTTGGACTAATACTTTCGAAATCATATTCGGCGACTTCGAAGAAGCCAAGGAACTATGGTCTAGTGTTGCCAATGTTATTTCCGATGTCGTCAATCGATCGTCAGAATCGAGAAACAACCTTCTTCAGGGATGGAAGGATCTCGGCGGAAGAACCGAACTAATCAAAGGCCTGTCCAACGTCTTTGAATCCCTCGGTAAGGTGGTATCGACCGTAAGTAATGCGTTTCGGAAGGTGTTTCCTCCGACAACGTCTCAGCAACTTATGGACATTACCAAGGCGTTCACTTCGTTTACGGAAAGCCTCGTTCCTTCCGAATTGACGCTAAACAAGATCGGCCGAGTTGCTGAGGGCGTCTTCTCCGTCTTTGATATCGGCGTGCAGGCCGTCAAGGCTGTCGGCGAGGCCATCTCCACGGCATTCGGATCTGACAGCATGGGCAGTTTGCTCAACAATCTGCTCGATATCGCCGCCGGATTCGGAGATTGGCTTGTCGGACTTGATAATTCGATCAAGCAGTTCGGCATATTCGAAGGAGCGGCCAAGAAAGTAGGAACATCCGTCAGTAATGTTCTTGGTATGTTCAATTCCTTCACCGGTAGAATCTCGTCGATGGGATCCGCCATCGGATCTATCGCTTCGACAATTGGTGATACTCTTGGCGGAGCGTTCGAACGCGTCAAGAACGTCATCAGTAACGTCCTGACGTGGATCACCGACAACATCTCCGGCGGTGATATTTTCGCCGGCCTCGCCGGTGGTGGCATCTTCCTCGCTGCACGGAAGATCGGCGGTGCGTTCGATAAGATCAAGGAGGCCGTTGAAGGCCTCTTCGGTAACGGGGCTGAAAAGCTCAAGAAGGGTGCTGGCGTATTCGATGAGATCCTAGACGGTCTTCAAGAATCGTTGAACGCATTCACGGGAAGCGTCAAGGCGTTTACTCTTGTGGAGATCGCTGGATCCATCGCGCTGCTTGTTAACTCGATGGAGAAGATCGCTGCCCTCAGTGGTGGTGAAGTCGTTGGCGGCGTTTCGGCCATCGGCGGCATGATGACCGAGCTTAACCTCAGTCTTAAATCGATCACGAAGACGGTGAAGGGCGTTAAGACCACCGATCTCATCAAGACCGGTGCGGCCCTCATAGAATTCGCGAAGGCTGTGGACATGTTGGCCAACGCCATGTCCACGATCGGTAATCTCAAGTGGGACGAGATCGCCAAGGGCCTCACCGGCATGGGCGGCGCCATGGCGGAGCTCGTCGCTGCCGCCAAGGGTCTGAGCTACGCCAAGGTCGATCTCAAGACGGCAGGCTCGCTTATCGCCATGGCCCAAGCGGTCAAAATGGTGGCAGATCCGCTCAAGAAGCTCGGTAACATGAGCTGGGATCAGGTCGGCAAGGGCCTATCTGCCATGGGCGGCGCCCTGACGGAGATGGGCACGGTCACCGGTCTTCTCGGCCGATTCGGCAAGCACAACATTTCCGCTGCTGTCAGCATGGTCATTACGGCCAAATCCCTTGGTGATATCGCAGATGCATTCGGGTCGTTCTCCAGCTATGACTGGGGCGAGATCGGACGTGGTCTTACCGCCATGGGCGGCGCTTTGGGCGAAGTCGGGCTCGTTACCGGCGCCTTGGGCAAGCTTGCAGGATTCTCTGGAATTCTGGGCAGCGGTTCCATTTACATTACAGTGCAGTCCCTTGGTGATATTGCCAAAGTATTCGGTGAATTCACTCAATACGACTGGGGTGAAATCGGACGTGGTCTGACGGCCATGGGCGGTGCCCTTGGTGAGGTCGGACTCGTCACTGGAGCCCTTGGAAAGCTCGCGGGCTTCTCAGGCATCATCGGTGGTGGATCGATTCTTATCACAGCGCAGAGTCTCGGCGACATCGCATCGGCGTTCGGATCGTTCACTCAATACGACTGGGGTGAAATCGGACGCGGTCTGGCGGCCATGGGCGGTGCCCTTGGCGAGGTTGGCGTCATATCTGGCGCTTTGGGTAAACTCGCTGGTTTGTCCGGAATCATCGGATCTGGCTCCATAGTTCTTACTGCTCAGGGTCTTGGGGATATCGCCAAGGCGTTCAATTCGTTCTCTCAGTATAGCTGGGATGAGATCGGACGCGGCCTTGTTGCCATGGGCGGTGCTTTGGGCGAAGTCGCGGTCGTTAGCGGTGCATTGGGTAAACTCGCTGGTTTGTCCGGATTGATCGGAGCCGGCACGATCAACCTCACCGTGCAAGGTCTTGACGAGATTGCCCAAGCGTTCAATTCGTTCTCTCAGTATAGCTGGGATGAGATCGGACGCGGCCTTGTTGCCATGGGCGGTGCCATGGGCGAGGTTGCCGCCATATCCGGAGCGACAGGTGCCCTGACCGGAATCGCTGGTCTGATGGGTGCCGGTACGATTACACTCGCTTCGCAAGGCCTGATCGATCTGGCGACCGCATTCGGTAAGTTCGCCGAATTCAATTGGGATGAGATCGGTAGGGGTCTGACGGCCATGGGCGCCGCGATGGGCGAGACCGCGCTTGGCGGCCTGCTCAACACCTTCTCCGGATTCGGTGCCAGTGCCATCGAGAAGATGGCCGCTCCGCTCGGAACGCTCGCTGATTCCATTAAGAAGTGGGAAGGCGTGGCCGTTCCGGACGATCTGGCCGATCAGCTCGGAAGGATCGCCGATGGCGTAGGCAAGTTCACGATGGCTGGATGGGGCAGCGATACCGTTGCCAACATCGCCCAGCCGATGAACGTCCTCGCTGATGCGGTGGCCAAGTGGTCGACGATCACGTTCCCGACCGATATCGCAACGCAGCTGGGCTCGTTGGCCAATGGCGTGAAGGCGTTCACACTGGCCTTTGCTGGTGGATGGTCGCTCAATGCCGTGGTCGGTCCGCTTGGAACGCTCGCCGATTCCGTTAAGAAGTGGGACGGCGTTGAGGTTCCCGGTGGCATTCAAGGCAATCTCACCGCTCTTGCGAACGGCGTGAAGGCGTTCACGCTGGCCTTCGCCGGCGGCTGGTCGATTGACGCCGTCATTGGCCCCTTGGGACAACTGCCAGGGGCCGTTAAGAAGTGGAACGGCGTGGAGGTTCCTGGCGGCATTCAAGGCAATCTTACCGCTCTCGCCAATGGTGTGAAAGCGTTCACGCTGGCCTTCGTTGGTGGATGGTCGATAAATGCCGTCATTGGCCCCTTGGGACAACTTGCAGGGGAAGTCAAGAAGTGGAACGGCGTGGAGGTTCCTGGCGGCATTCAAGGCAATCTTACCGCTCTTGCCAATGGTGTGAAGGCGTTCACAGGTATTGGATCCGGGATCGCGGAATCCATGTCAAATGCCGCTTCCGGGGTTCGATCCATTGCTACGGCGGCAACTAGTTTGTCGGCGGCGAACCTGTCTGGTGTATCGACCCAGATTTCGACGTTCGTAAGTTCTCTGAATACTAGCACATTACCGGCTGACGTTTCGGCGTTCGCAACTCAGTTGAGTTCTGCCATGACCACGTTGGGTAATACGGTGTCGACCAATGCCGCCACTATCAGATCGGCCTTCTCGTCGCTTCGCACCCAGATAACCACTGCAATTTCGGGACTCGGATCGATCGTCTCTTCGAATATGAGTTCCGCATCAAACGCGGTATCATCGGGCGCAAGCATGATCTCGAGTGGATCCGGCGCCATCGGAGCTGCGTTCAATCGAATGACATCGATCGCAAGAAGCCAGCTGACGGTATTTTCCAATACCGTTCGTTCGTCCCTCACTCAGGGGGCTTCTTCAGTTCAATCCTCTGCGCCTCAATTCCTTTCGTCTGGCAAGCAGGTAACTGAATCGTTGACTAATGGTTTGAAGACCGGTCTGAATCAGATTCCGACCATGTTCAATTCGACGATCAGTTCCGCAACTTCAAGCCTTCGATCGTTTAGAAGTTCATTCTATTCTGCTGGAACCTATGTCGCTCAGGGATTCACATCGGGCATCAGTTCACAGATCACCGTTGCGGCAGCTGCCGCCGCGCGTCTTGCCAATGCTGCATCTTCGGCAGCAAAGGAAGCGCTTGACATTCATTCGCCTTCGAAGGTGTTTGGATGGATCGGCGAAATGACGGTTGATGGATTTGTTAACACGGTTAACGGAATGGCAACCGATGTTAGAAAGTCCGGATACGGAATGGCCGAGTCGGTTATAAACGGCTTCAACGAGCTCGACACGTCAGGTATTTCCGATCCGTCAATTCGTCCGGTAATGGATCTATCCATGGTCCGACGTCAGGCATCCGAATTGTCTTCCGTGCTCAGCATGTCGACGAACCCGATCAAGGCCGATATCGATTTCGTTGGTCGTCTGGATCGTCAAAATGGTGGGAATTATCAGGCAAAGATGTTCGATCGTTTGATTTCCGCAACCAATAAGAACGCGAAGGAACTATCGGATCTTCGTAGCGATCTTTCTCGGTACAACGATTCGATTGCCGGCCAGGAAACGGCCGTGTATGTCGACGGCAAGAGACTAGCCAGTAGCATCGCCAAACCGATGAACCAGCAGCTTGGCATTCGATCAAGGAGAGGAAGTCTGTCTCGAATATGAGTTATCCGGATTATCCCAATAATCGGCTCATCGTTGACGGAGTCGATCTTACGATCCGGTTCCAGATGGCCCTGCTTGATGGATATACACTATCCCCGCCGGAACCAAAGACCTATACGGTCGATATTCCAGGCGGGGACGGCGTTATCGACTTAACCAGTGCCCTGACCGGAGACGTTGCTTATAAGAATCGCAAACAAACGTTTCCATTCATGGTGGTCAATCCTGATTCATTCGAACGGGTGAAGACCGATGTCAGCAACTTCCTTCACGGAAAGGAATTCGACTATCAGATCACCATGGATCCCGGGTATACGTATCATGGCAGGTTCTCGGTCACCGAGTACTCTCATACCCTGTATGCCTACCCGGGCCTTGTCGGCATCTTCACCATCGAAGTGGACGCCGACCCCTACAAGTCCAAGGGTCTCCAGACCTACAAGCTCAACGCCACCGGTGGAAAGATGTTTCGTCTCGAATCCGGAAGGAAGCCCGTGCATCCGGTTATCGAGTGCACGCAACCTTGTCGTGTTCGTTGTAAGAATGTTGTCACCGTCGTCCCGGTCGGAACTTATCGACTCAATGACGTGCTGTTCACTCAGGGTTTCAATGAGATCTACATCAACAGCCGTGAGCTGTTCAATACGAGCTGGGCCGATATCGGCTCCGACGGCACCTATGCCATGACCTGGGACTCGGCCTCCTCGTACCGATGGGATGACATCCAACGAATGGATGGCAATATCATCGATGTTCCGAGGCAATGGTCCGAGATCTCCGATCTGCGGTGGGAGGCGCTCGCCGAGAAGACGTGGGCTGACCTTGATTTCCGAACCGAGGAGGCACCGGACACCTCTGTATATTTGTCCTACGATTGGAAGGATCTGTAATGGCTACCGCTAACCTGGGTCTCGAATCCGTCGATCCGTCGGATTACGTCTCCCCAATTCCATTCAACACTAATTTCGAGAAGCTCGACGCCCTCGGACTGGACTACGTCACCGAATCCGGAAAGTCCGGTGAATGGTGGTATCGCAAATGGAAATCAGGTCGCATGGAGTGCGGCGTCGACGACAAGAACTTCGGCGACGTGGCTCATACCACACCGTGGAAGGATATGTATATCAGCGCCCAGCTGAATTTCGGCGCATACCCGTTTGCATTCGCTTCCCGTCCATTCACCACGATCACGTTCCAGAGCAGCACCGGTGGCGAGCACAACAGCTATATTTCCTACGTCTCGTCGACTTCGACGACCACCTCGCCGAAGTTCGTGCTCGTCGATCCGAACTCCAAAACGGCGAATTCAGCCCATTTTGGCATCTACGCATGCGGAAGGTATAAGTAATCATGTATCGTATCACGTATAACGGTTTGACCATATTCGATCCCTACGGCAACGCCAATGAGGTGGTCTCCGACGCGAGTATGAGTGTCGAGGTCAATGCGTCGGCTTATCTGGACTTCACCATGGCCATGACGCACCCGTTGTACGATACGATACGTGAACGGGCGGGCGTGGTCGCCCTGACCTGGGACTCCACGGTGCTTTTCGAGGGAATCATCGAGTCCATCGAGATGGATATCCAGGGCAACAAGTCCATCAGCTGCGTGTCGGCGATGGACTACCTCAATGACACCCACGTCCGCCCATACTCAACGGTTGCCGGGGAGGAGAATCTCACGGCCCCGAGCTCCGTGGACGGATATTTCCAGTGGCTGATCGATCAGCACAACGATCACGTCCTGGACGCCTCCAAGATGTTCGATGTCGGAGTCAATCAGGGAGCCAATCTCCAGCAGAACAACTTCATCTATCGGTCCTCCGAGTCCGAACCAACCACGGCCTCCGAGATAACCGATCAGATCCTTGACAGCCTCGGCGGATATCTGACCATGCGATACGAGGACGGCCGCAAGGTCCTCGATCTGTACGCCGATTCGCACACCATGAACACGCAGATTGTCGACTTCGGCGTCAACATCACCGATTTCACCAAGACCACCGATACGACCGACCAGTACACGGCAATCCTCCTGCATGGCGGCTCACCGACGTTCGAGGGAGGGGATCTCGAGGGTGGCGACTGGTTACATTGGGTGACCCATCCAAACACGCCGCTCGTCGGGGATAAGACCCACGGTGGAAGTGTGGCGTCATATTTCGTCTCGGGAACCGGAGAATACATTAATGACAGCTTCTTCTATTCGCGTCCGGGACGTCGCTACAAGGCCACGGTCTATGTGAAGAACGAACGCGGGTCGAACGTCACAATCCGGGGAAGTTACCAGTACGAACAGGCCGGCAGCTGGATGACGGTGAACGTCAACTCATCTATGGCCGTGGAGAACAAGGGTGACCAGTGGACCGAGTTCTCCTTCGACTTCCAGCCGAATCTGTCGGAGTACACGAAGATCCGTCCGAGGTGGTACTTCGACAATGTCGGCAACGATGGAAACCGCCGCGTTTATCTGGATGACTTCTCGTTCTCCCAGATCGAGGGCGACACCGAGGTCTCCGAGGATCCGATCGGACTGAAACAGGTTCCGGACGGTGTCAGTTCATTCGACGCCGACATCTTCAAGTCCGGTGATGTGCTCTACTCCACCTCCGCCGTGGAACGCTACGGCTACAAGGAGGAGGTCTTCGAGGACACCACCATCACGAACATCGACGATCTCGTGCAGGCCGGCATCAAGGAGCTCAACAAATCCAAGGACCCGCAGATCACACTGGACATCAAGGCCATGGATCTCGCGCTGTTCATGGAAGGATACACTCATCTTAATGTGGGCGACACCGTTCGTGTCCGTTCGGCCATCCACGACACCGACGAGTTCCTCATGGTCAATTCGATCAACCTCGATCTCCAGGATCCTGGACAGAGCGAGTACGTCATCGGCAAGGCCTATGACAGCCTCACCGGACAGCAGTCTGGGTTCCTGAGGAGCCTGAATTCTGGGATCAACTCCTCGCTTGACGCGGTGGCGTCGCTCGACCAGACGACCAAGGACCAGGCGATTCAGATCGGCAAGGTCGAGAACGTCGCCAATGATGCCTCCGACAAGGCCGATAACGCTAATACCACAGCAAACAAAGCTCAAACGACAGCTAATAATGCATCGTCAACAGCTAATAATGCTCATAATACAGCCAATAATGCATCATTGAAAGCTGATGAAGCTAAGGAAACAGCCAATAATGCATCATTGAAAGCTGATGAAGCCCAGAATGCAGCAGATAATGCATCATTGAAAGCTGCTGAAGCTAAAACCACTGCGGATGGAAAAAACAAGGTGTTCACTCAAACCGAGGAGCCTGAACATACCGAATTGACAAATGGCGACCTGTGGCAGAAACTCGATTCCAGTGGACACATTTCATCTGTCAATGTGTGGAATGGCACGAAATTCACTGCCTACAGTCTTGTAGCCGACAGTCTGCTCGTCCCAGGTAGCGTCAACGGGTCCGTGCTTATCAAGGACGGCACGGTCGAGGCGAAGAACATCAAAATCGGCAATGGCGAGATTCTGACCGAACTTCTGAAAGCTCGGAAAATCGTCACCGACGACGTGGAGGCGGGCCAGTTCAAGGGCTATGTGTTCACCGGCGCGATATTCCAAAGCTCAGAGGCGGAGAATACGGGCATGAAGCTCAATTCGACAGCATTGCAAATGTGGGATTCCAACCACAACCGGACAGTCTATCTGGACGGCGAAGGCGTGTCGAATGTGCTGACCGGCACGTTCCAGACCGGACTGTCAGGCAATAGGGTGATGATAAGCCCCTCATTCAAACAGTCCGAGATCGCTGGCTCGGATAAGTTTGAGGGCGCTGGCATCCAGTTCTACCACGGGACAGATGCATACGCGCACCCGTACATCGCGGTCGAGTCCACCACGCAGCAGGAGGGCGAAGTGTCCGCGCTCACATTCAACGGCGGGCATCGCGTGCAGAACGACCCCGGCGCGTTCGGCCGCATCGGGGAGAGAAAGGACGACGCCGGCAAGAAAATCAGTGTCGTCTATTTTTATGCCGAAAATAACTACGACGAGTCCGTTTCCGACAATCAGGCGGGGGCCAGACTCATCCTGGAGGGGCACCCGGAAGGCGGCAACACGTTCGCGGCGCTCGAGGCGTACGACGCCAACGGCAAGGTGGGCGTGCAGGCCGACATCACCCGGGGCTTCTTGTACCTGAGTGGCTTCCTCAGAGGATTCACGGGTAGGGCGACATTCCTCGCGTCCTTCTGGAAGGCGTGGTGGGGAGGGTCCGGCACCGGCAATTACAGCGCCGTCACACTGACGTACACCCCGGCGAAATACGGCTACTACCGGTGGATAGCGAACCCGGCGGTAGTAGCCTTTTTCGCGACCGCGCATACGGGCAACGACACCGCATCGAGCACGATGGTCTACGGGTACGGGGAACGTGGCGGGGATGTATACGTGAGCGCCCTGGCATGTCTATATAAATAAGGAGGGCACCGTAATGGATTTTATGGTGGAGGACGGCATGCTGCTCATGCCACGTACCAACCCGGACACCGGGCAGACCGCGTGCGGCATGGTCTCGTTGGAGACCATCGCCGCATGGGGGGGACTGTTGGGCACCGGCAGTGACGTAGAGACGGTCGCGGCGATCATGCAGGCCAAGGATCCCGGCATCATCGACCGGGAGACCGCGCGTAATGCGTGGACCAGCGCCTATGAGCAGGTGGAGCATGACACGCTTGAGGATCTGAATCAGGTTCGCGCCGCATCACTGCACCGCGCGTTCACGGCGAACGGGGCGCTGGCAGCCGACGGGCGCGCGGAGACCCGCCGGCTGTTGGGCTTGGATACCACGACCATAGTGGACTCGTATGAGGCGGACGCAGCTCTCGCTGTCGCGCAGGAGTTGGACGGCTCCCCGACGGACAAACCGGAGCCGTCGATACGGTTGCCCGCCGGCGTGGACGCCACGAGCCTCGAAACCCTGCTCGCCGAACACGCCGCGGAAATCCAAACCGCGCGTGAAAAGTTCATCGACGCGATAACCCCACCAATCACCGATAGGAGATAACCATGAAAGACAAAACCGAAATCACCGTGGCCGCGGACGCGAACGACGTGATCGACACGCTCTCCGCGCAAATCGGCGCTCTCAACAAGCAAAACGCAATCCTCACCAGCCAATTGTCGGCGGCAATGAAACTAATTCCAGCCGATGTGCTCGAAGCCATGATGAATGAGGAGCATTGACGGGAATACGATTCCGTTTTCGCAGGCCAGACGGTCAGACCGACAATGGCGGCTCCCCCAGGCTGCGTCGTATTGCCTAACCAACATGACGCCAATAGTGCGATTTTTCATCAACACCAACCAGTGTTCTTCATGGAACATACAACTCACATGAGCCTCCGAGATATTATATAGAAAGGATTCCTTGTGATCAATCACACCATCACAGTACGGAACCGTCGCATCAAGGTCGACACCCCACGATTGATCCAGGGATGTACCGGTTCCGACGCCATCATCCTCGATCTCGATGACGAATGGATAGGTCTCGACGAGATCCTCGTCTCCATCGGCTCCGGCGACTCCCGTCAGGACGCCATCTGGGACGGGGAACCCATGGTCATCGAACACGTCGATTTTCCGATCGGCTATCTCCCGGTCTCAGTCACCGGCCGAACCAAGGACAGAAGCCGATTCATCGCCACGGCACGTGCGCCCCACGTGTTCTTCGTGGTCCGTAACGGAAGGAGTGGACAATGAGCTCGTTTGTCAAGGCTTCGGGCAGCATCACGCCCAATAGCGCCGACCCGGGCGAGGAATTCCCGTTCCTGCACACCATCACCGTCGTCGACCGTGTGGTGAGCGTGGACAAGCCGGAACTCGTGCAGAACAACATCAATACCGAGACTGTCACACTGAACTTGGACTCCGAATGGGAGGGGCTTTCAACGGTCATCAACATCGGCAACGATGAACCCCCGACATCGCTCATCTGGAGTGGCCAGCCGGTCGTCATCCCGGCAGAGCTGATGACCGACGTCGGCGCGCTCAACGTGAGCGTGGTCGGCTACGGTGACGATGGAGCGGTGCGTTCGGTCACGAAGAAGGCGGACGCCAAGTTCACCGTCGTGGCCTCGGGCTACGTGGAAGACGACGTGCCGGTGCCCGACCCGACGACGCTGTTGGGTCAGTTGATCCAGGCCGCGGACAATGCCAATCAGGCTGCCGACCGGTTCAATCAGGCGTCCGAGGACATTGAAAGCATCGGTCCCGCCATCGAGAAGGTGCAGGCCTCGGAGGCCAATGCGAAGCAGTCCGAGACGAATGCGGCTTCCTCAGCGGAGAGTGCCTCGCAGAGCGCATCGACGGCATCGACGTCGGCTGAGGCAGCCAGGACGTCGGAGACCAATGCGGCCACTTCGGCCACAGCGGCTCAACAGGCCGTGGACGGCTTCGGCTTGGAGGTCGGTACGACGACCACTGGCGAACCCGGAAGCGATGCCGCTGTTGAGATTCAGAAGACCGGCACCAAGTATACGGCGAACTTTACCATTCCTCGCGGTGATGTCGGGCCTGCTGGCGTGAACGAAAACGTGCCGCTCGGCTCGACCTCCGGCGTCGTGGCTCAGGCTTCGGATGCGTATCCGGCGCTGCCTCGCAAGGTGCAGGTTCATGGGCGGACGGTTGAGAATCTGTGGGTCACTTACGACCAAGCAACGAATGACGGCGTGACACTCGACACCAATGACACCGGACTGATTACAGTCACCGGCAACGCGTCAACCGACACCGAACTCGCGTTCACTCCGTCAGGCGTGCACACCGTGAAGCCAACGAAACTTATCGTTGCGGGAAAGAATTTAATCCCTATAGAAAACATCTCGTCAGGCTCCTCTAACGGTATCAATTGGAAAGCAAATGATGATAAAACTTTTACAGTATCAGGAACATCGACAAATATAGTAGACATTTCTTTTATTCCAACGAATAGTAGTTGGAGTCTTCCAAAAGGTAGATACACTATAAAAGCAATTGGTGATTTACAAAACGGAATTCTAATATTCATTCGTCAAAAAGGATCACCGACTTGGTTTACGTCGCTCAATCATGAAAGTTCAGTTGGGAATATCGATATAGACGAAGATACTGTACTTGCTGAATGTTCAGTACGAATACCATCAGGGGTTACGTTAGAAAATTCCGTATACGGAATACAGATAGAATTGGGAGACTCAGATACATCATACGAGACTCCAAACATTAAGTCTTTGGACTTTACGCAAAGCATCAGTCTCGCTGACGGCGATACGCTCACCATCGACCGTGACGGAACGACGCGAATCATCCACGCGGAAGGCGAACCGACCGTACTGGATAACATGACTCTGCCGGAACTTCCCGCTCCGACGTTCAACGTCTATACGACCGGAGGGTACGTCCCGCCGAACGTGGCCGTGGATTACGAGCAGGACGTGAACCTCGTACTACAGGCGTTGAAAGCGAAAATCGCGGCGCTTGAAGTCGATCGAACCATCATGCAAGGAGCATAACCAATGTTCGAAACATTCCAAACCATCATCAACGCCGGAGGCTACGACCTCGCCGACCTCACCGAACGCATCAATACCATGTACGCGATGGGTGAACTCACCGATGACGAGATGACGCAGCTCCTCAAACAGGCTCAGACGAACGCCAAGCCCGACGATTCCTACGCCCCGTTGGCCGACCGCGTGAAGGCCATCGAGGAATGGGAGACGACCGTCGAGGAGCGTCTGACGAAACTTGAGGGGGCATCGACCGAGCCTGGCGAACCCGAGAAGCCCGCTGACGAGTGGCCGGAATACAAGCAGCCGACCGGCGCACACGACGCCTATCATGTAGGCAACAAAATCACCTACAACGGCAAACACTACACGTGCATCTACGACGGCTGCGTGTGGACCCCGGACGCCTATCCGCAGGGGTGGCAGCTCGTCGAATGATATTTCCCTCCTCCGGATGCTCCGATGACGGGTTTCCATCCTTTTCCCGTTCTCGACGGGCGTCCGGAGGAGGGTTCTTTTATACGCATAAAGGATACATCGAAAGGAGTCCATCATGCCCATGCCTCAATACAACGGCCCCACCTACGGATACAACCCGTACCAGACCTATCTGCCACAGTCTCCGTGGCAGGGCCCGCAGCCGTACACGCAACCGCAGACGGCGCAGTTGCCCGTTCAGCAGGTCCAGACGCAGGCCAACCCACCTCTAGTCGGTCATATCGTCACGGCGAACGACCAGATCCCCGTCTCCGAGGTCCCTCAGAACGGCACTCCCGCATATTTCCCCATGCAGGATGGTTCGTCGATCCTCGCCAAGTCGTGGCAGCCGGATGGCACCATTGCCACGGTCCGTTATATTCCGGAGGTCCAGCAGTCCCAGCCTCAGGAACCCTCGCAGCAGGACGAGATCCTCAGGAGACTCGAATCCTTGGAGGGCAAGATTACGCAACTTACGGAATCCTTGACGAACTGATGGAGGACGTCATGCCTGGACCCGATGATATTCTTCAACGGATGTTGCAGCAGAACCCCGTCGTACGCAACAATCCCAACAACGCGCCCATTCTTAACGCCTTGGAGCATAGGGATGCCCAATCCGGGCAACAGTTGGCGCAAAACTATATCAACACTTTGGGGATGGACTGGAACACCGCGCTCCAGCAAGCCAAGGCCTTCCTTGGACTTCCCTAAGGAAACAAATAACAAC
>ERZ773103.2664-NODE-2664-length-16051-cov-5.827394_pt1 | contig 16051 bp, 19 predicted proteins | sample MGYA00511118_ERZ773103 | MGnify/ENA primary metagenome ERZ773103 (study PRJEB29015, sample SAMEA2737821) | human gut metagenome | biome: human gut; feature: human-associated habitat; material: faeces | place: China | collected 2012 ... | reverse complement strand
AACCTCTACTAACAGAGTCAGAGTCTGCTGTGCTGCCATTACACCAATCCGCAATGTTATAATGTTTTCAGCGAACAAATATTATTATATCTATTTTTCAAAAAATGTCAACACTTTTTCTCAACTTTTTTTGATTTTTTTCAACTTTTTTTCTTTTACGTCAAAACCCCCCGAAAATCAGGGGTTTTTGACTCGCTATCTGTTCTAATCTTCTATTAAATTGCTTTGATTCTTTCAATTGCTGCTACTGTATTTTCAAATGAACCAAAAGCTGTCAGTCTAAAATAACCTTCTCCGCTTGGTCCGAATCCTGATCCTGGTGTTCCTACTACGTTGGCTTTCTCTAATAAGAAATCGAAGAACTCCCATGATGTCATTCCTTTTGGAACTTCCAGCCAGATGTATGGTGCATTAACTCCACCGGATACATTGTATCCTGCTGATTTTAATCCTTCTGAAATAACTTTTGCATTATTCATATAGTAAGCAATCTGTTTCTTAATCTGTTCTTTTCCTGCTTCTGAATATACAGCCTCGCCTGCTCTCTGTACGATGTAAGGTGCTCCGTTGTATTTTGTTCCGTGACGTCTTGCCCACAGAGAATGTAACATCACATCTCCGTCTTTGATATCTTTCGGAATGATCGTTGCTCCAAGTCTTACTCCTGTGAATCCTGCATTCTTTGAGAAACTTCTAAGCTCAATCGCACATGTTCTTGCTCCCTCACACTCATAGATAGTATGTGGAACGTCTTCTTCTGAGATATATGCCTCATAAGCTGCATCATAAATAATAACGGCACCCACTTTATTTGCGTAGTCTACCCACTCCTGCAACTGTGCTTTCGTGATTGTAGATCCTGTCGGGTTGTTCGGGAAACACAGATAGATAATATCCGGAGTCTCTTTTGGAAACTCTGGTGCGAAATTCGTCTCTTTTGTACAAGGCATATAGATGACATCGCTCCATGTCTCTGTCTTTGGATCATAAGTACCTGTACGTCCTGCCATTACGTTTGTATCTACATATACAGGGTATACCGGATCACATACGGCAATTTTATTATCTTTTGAGAAAATCTCCTGGATATTACCGGAATCACATTTTGCTCCATCAGAGATAAAGATTTCATCAGCTTTAATATCGCACCCTCTTGCCTGATAGTCATTTTTGGCCATTGCACTTCTGAGGAATTCATATCCAAGATCTGGTGCATAGCCGTGGAATGTCTCTGCGTGTGCCATCTCTTCTACTGCCCCATGAAGGCTTTCGATCAGTGCCGGTGCTAATGGCTGTGTAACATCTCCGATTCCCAGACGGATTATATTCTTATCTGGATTTGCATCCTGAAATGCTGCAACTTTCTTTCCAATTGTAGAAAATAAATAACTTCCTGGTAACTTCAGATAATCTTGATTTACTTTGAACATATCTTTCTCTCTCCTTTATATTTGTAAAATTATAATTTGCTTAAAACCAATCTGCCTTTGAAATATCGATTTCTCCGTCAAACACAACCTCAGCCGGTCCTGTCATGAACACATGTCCTGTATCCTCGTCCCATTTTATATGCAGCGTGCCTCCCAGTAACCGAACATCTAACTCTCTTTCCGCCAGTCCATTTAAGATGCAGGAAACAGCAACCGCACACGCTCCTGTTCCGCACGCCTGAGTTTCTCCGGAACCTCGTTCCCATACTCGCATCAACACATCTGTGCGGTCAAATATATATACAAATTCGGTATTGATCCGATTCGGGAACCGCTCATGATTTTCAAATTTCGGTCCTATTTTTTCCATCTCAAGATTTTTTATCTCTTCTATATCATCTATAAATATAACGTCATGTGGATTTCCCATAGACACGCCTGTCATATGATATTCTTTGCCATCTACTTCGATCGGTGCATCCACTACCGTCCCCGACTCTCCTTTTCCCGGTTCATACCCTTCCATAATAATCGGGATTCTCTCAGCACGAAGTTCCGGCTTACCCATATCTACTTTTACCCGACGCACTTTTCCATCTACTACGGTAAGCTCCAGGTATTTAATCCCTCCCAATGTCTCTATTGATATCTCTGTCTTATCTGTCAATCCGTAATCGTAGACATATTTTCCAACACAACGGATTCCATTGCCACACATCTCACCCCTGGAACCATCTGCATTATACATCTCCATCTCAAAATCAGCCTCTCGTGATGGCTTGATGATGATCAGTCCGTCTGAACCGATTCCTCTGTGCCTGTCACTGACGTACTCCGCCACTCTTGGTGGATATTTCAAATGTTCTTCGAAACCATTTACGTAGACGTAATCGTTCCCCAAACCGTGCATCTTTGTAAATTTCATATTCTTTCTCCTTTTTTATTCTTATTTTGCTATTCAGCCATGATACTCAGCACCATCTGTGCTGTCTCAACCATATTCGTACCGCTATCCATGCTGCTCTTTTGAAGGTATCTGTGTGCCTCTGCCTCAGACATATTATTTCGATCCATAAGCAAAAGTTTTGCCTTCTTTATCAACTCCTGCTGCTGTGGATTACGATTTTTCTGTTCCAGTTTTTTCTTTTTCCGACGCCTTGATATCGTTCGAAGCATCATATCCATCGTATTCATGAGATCATATACTTTGATCGGCATAGATAATCCCATCACACCATTGGCGTCTCCGTTCTGCCATTTGTCCTTCGATGCGATCAAAAGCATCTCGAAACTATCCGGCAGATACTCTCTAAGATCTGTATACATCATATCTTTTAGCTTATAACCGCAGACAACAATTCCTTCATCCAGTGCATCCGCATATTGAATCGCCTGTGCCCCCGTCGTACAAACTCCGGAGACCGTCATTCCTCCACGCGTCAAGAGGTTACGTATATTGGTCGCATTATCCTTATTTGGAAATACCACTATAATACCAACCAAACCGACACCTCCCACATTTTAAATCAAATGCAAATATTTGTTAAGCTCCCATTCTGTCACCTGACTGCGATACTCATCATATTCCTTTGTCTTTGCCTTAATATATTTTCTGGACAGATCTTTTCCAAGAACTTTCTGGATCAATACATCTTTCTTAAATTCTTTTGCTGCTTCATGAAGGCTTCCCGGCAATGCTTCTATACCGGCATCCATACGTTCTTTTTCTGTCATCTTATAGATATTACGATCTACGCTCTTCGGTGGCATGATTTCATTCTTAATGCCATCCAGTCCTGCGGCCAGACACACTGCCAGTGCCAGATACGGATTCGCCGACGGATCCGGACTTCTAAGCTCTACTCTGGTCCATTCGCCTCTGCTGCTCGGGATTCTGATGAGCGGCGAGCGATTCTTTAATGACCATGCAATGTATACCGGTGCTTCATATCCCGGCGTCAGACGTTTGTACGAATTTACGATCGGATTTGTAATAAATGTAATCGCCTTCATATGACGCATGATACCACCAATAAAATGATATGCTTCTTTGCTCAGTCCATTCTCATCTTTTTTGTCCTGGAAGATATTGATTCCATCTCTGCTCAGAGACATATTAATGTGCATACCAGAACCGTTGATGCCCTGCTTTGGTTTCGGCATAAATGTCGCATGCAGGCCATGTCGTTTCGCGATCGTTTTAACGACCAGCTTAAATGTCATAATATCATCAGCAGCCTTAAGGGCCTCTTCATAGCGGAAATCAATCTCATGCTGCGCCGGTGCAGCCTCGTGATGAGATGCCTCTACTTCAAATCCCATATCCTCTAATGTAAGGACCATATCTCGTCTGGCATTTTCTCCCAGATCTAACGGACCGAGGTCAAAATATCCTGCCTTCTCATGCGACAGAGTTGTTGGCAACCCATCGTCGTCTGTATGGAATAAGAAGAACTCACACTCTGGTCCTACGTTAAATTCGTACCCCATCTCACCGGCCTCTTCCAGTACCTTCTTCAGGATATATCGCGGATCGCTCTCAAACGGCGTGTGATCCGTCTTATATACATCACAGATCAGTCTTGCCACTTTTCCCTGCTGTGGACGCCACGGGAATATCTCAAAACTGTCCAGATCCGGATACAGATACATGTCCGAATCTTCCACTCTGGCAAATCCTTCAATCGCAGAACCATCAAACATAATCTCATGATTCAGCGCATGTTCCAACTGGCTCGGTGTGATCGCTACATTTTTCAAAGTTCCATAAATATCTGTAAACTGAAGTCTGATAAAACCGACATCCTCCTCTTCCACCATCTTCAGAATATCTTTTCTCGTATAATTTTTTCCCATATTTCCTCCTGTAATAAATAAATTTATTATGTAATGAAATCAAAATTGGTCCACTGGACCAATTATTGATATGCATGGCAATAAAAATGGGCGCTCTCATACCGTGAAATATGAAAACGCCATTGTTTTACCTTTATATCTTCTCTATTCTTCTTCGAACTCACATGGCGCCTCGTAAATATCGCCATTACCGTTCCCGTTATTGCTTCCGATCGCAATGTTCCTTCTCTTCGCATATCTCTGACCCTTCACTACGCCAAACAATACACAGCACAGAATCACTAACACTTTCTCTGCAACGGTCCAGTCTCTTTCAAAAAACTTCTTCAGCTCTGCTGTCACATCAGCGGCTCTCTCTCCGGCAACATCCAGGAAATCCCATATTATTCCTAACATCATTCGCCCTCCTTCTTCCTATCCATTCGGAATTTGGTCTACATCTGTTCCCTATTATATGTCATAAATCCGCAAAAAGAAAGTGGTGGATTGAAAAAAACACTTTAATTTGCTAAAATGTTGCTATTAGAATTTTTGAAACCCTACAATTTTGATATAGAAAGGCAGTATAACTATGGGACAAGCAATACCTATCGAAACTAGCGCACGTCATGTACATGTCAGCCGCGAAGACTTTGAAATATTATTCGGAAAGGATAAAGAACTGACTTTTAAAAAGCAACTCAGCCAGCCCGGACAATTTGCTACTAATGAAAGAGTTGTGGTACAGGGTCCAAAGGGATCCTTTGAGAAAGTTTCTATTCTGGGACCTTTTCGTAAAAAAACTCAGGTAGAGATTTCTATGACAGATTCACGCAAGATTGGTATTCCCGGCATGATCCGCCAGTCAGGAGATACTGAAGGGACACCCGGCTGCACTCTGATTGGTCCTGCCGGAACTCTTGAGCTCGACCACGGAGTCATCGTTGCCAAACGCCACATTCATATGAACCCGGTACAGGCAGTACAGTTACGCGTCCGCGACAATGACAACGTCTTTGTCATCACTGAAAGTTATGAGCGATCTCTGATATTCTCTGATGTCATCGTTCGTGTCAGCCCAAGTTATGATCTCGCCATGCATGTAGACACTGATGAGGCCAATGCTTTTGCCAGTGAGAACAACCCAACCGGAACGATTCTGAAATTATTCGATGGTAAAACTTATAACCTGCAGAAATGGGCGGAAGAATTGCAGAACGGTATTCGCAGAATATAAAAGGTTCTATGTAAAAGACTCTAAAAAGAGAGACCAGAGTACATACAAAAATCCGTGATAGATATCTATCACGGATTCTTTATGTACTAATATTCTAATCACTGATTACTCTACAGTAATTGCTCCTGATGGACAGGCACCTTCGCATGCTCCACAAGAGATGCAAGCGTCTGCGTCAACTACGAACTGAGTATCTCCAGCGCTGATTGCTCCTACTGGGCAAGATCCCTCACATGCTCCACACATTACACATGTATCATTAATAACTGCTGCCATGATATGTTACCTCCTTAAATAATTTATGCGTTTCTAATAATATACACCAAAATAAAGAATTTGTACACAAAAATTTTAATCTTCTATACAACATTTTTTATCAACAGTAAATGCAAATCATTTTCAAAATCTTCATTGCTATTGTCGTTATTGTTTCTCAATAAAAACCACTTCCATGCGAGTACCTTCTCCCGGCTTACTCTGAACATGAATCTCAGCGTTATGAAGGATTGCTCCATGCTTTACAATAGACAGACCCAGTCCTGTTCCTCCGGTCTCTTTCGAATGACTCTTATCCACACGATAGAATCGTTCAAAGATTCTCTTCTGAGAAGATTCCGGGATTCCGATTCCTGTATCGGTCACAATTACTTTCTTTCCCTGCAGCGTATTTCCGACCCATACTTCTACTTTTCCGCCGTCTTTATTGTATTTTACAGCATTCTCACAGATGTTGTAGATCATTTCATCCAACACCTGGCGTACCCCGTGAACTTTCACAGGTTCTCCGATTACTTCCATGTGCACATTTTTTGCACCAAGCTGTGGAGATAGACGTGTACAGATTTCCTTGGTCAGCTGATAGAGATCTACATCTTCTCTCTCTAATTCTACTTTGTCTTCGTCTAATTTCGATAACTTGATGATATCCTCTATCAAAGTGATCAAACGACTGGCTTCCTGATAGATCCGGTCGCTGAATCTCGGGATATCCTCCGGTTTCACCAGACCATTTTTCATAATCTCCGCGTAACCGGAGATAGAGGTCAACGGTGTCTTAAGCTCATGAGATACATTTGCAGAAAATTCTTTTCTCATATCTGCGATCGCATCTTTCTCTTTATTCTGCTGATCAATCCTCTCCAAAAGTGGTGTCAGTTCTTCATATACTTCGTGATTCTTCAGAGGTTCGTTAAGATTCAGTTCATTGATCGGGCGAATCAGACGCGCCACCTGCCATCTGGCCAGTATCCACGCAAATATCAGCATCACTACTGCTATCACTCCCATAGATGGCAGTATCATGATCGCTGTCTTCACCGCAGTATCCATACTCTTTGATACTCTGAGGATCTTTCCATCCGGAAGTTTCTCTGCATAGTAGAACATCTCTTTTCCTACTGTATTTGACTTTCTGATATCCTGACCGCTTCCATTTTCGATCGCTGCCTTTACTTCCGGTCGGTTCCGGTGATTATCAAGCTGTGCTGTTCCTTTTTCTGTAGAATCGTATTCTACATTACCCGATTCATCGATCAACGTAATTCGCGTATTTTTCTCCACGCTGTCTAAGACTTTCATGTAAGATTCGCCGGATATCTCTATCGCCGCATAGATATAACCGGCCTCCTGACGGATCTGCGTCTCCATGACCCTCATCGTATGACGATAGATGACCAGCGTCGTGATCGCATACGCGATCATCAAGGTCGTTGTGATGACCAATATCATACTTCGCTGAATCTTTTTTCTCATAATACTATATACTCCTTATAATCCGGCGTTTAGCCCATTCGATATCCCACACCTCTGACAGTCTCTATGCACTCGCCGCAACTTCCAAGTTTCTGTCTGAGCGTACGCACATGGACATCTACGGTTCGCGTCTCGCCGTCAAAATCATATCCCCAGATATCTTCTAACAACTGATCTCTGGTCAGTACCATATTCGGGTTCTTTATCAAGCGTTTTAACAGCTCATATTCTTTGAGCGTAAGCTGCACAACTTCGCCCCCGGCAGTCACTTCATGCTTGCCGGTATTCATCTGTATCTCTCCATATGAGAGTATCTTTTCCCCAGAGCCATCCTTTTTCTGGCTTCGTCTGAGAACCGCCTTGATTCTTGATACCAGTTCCATCATACCAAACGGTTTCGTCACATAGTCATCGGCTCCGGCATCCAATCCCATGACTTTATCATATTCCGCACCTTTGGCAGTCACCATAATGACCGGAATATCTTTCGTCTTCGAAGAGGATTTTAATTTCTTTAATATCTGCATTCCATCCTCTCCCGGAAGCATAATATCAAGCAAAACAAGCTCTGGCACTTCCTGTGCCAAAGCTTCCTCGAACATCTTTCCATCTTCAAATCCACGAGCATGAAATCCTGTACTTTCTAACGTATATACCACCAGTTCTCTGATACTGCTGTCATCTTCTACGCAATAAATCATACTTTTTCTCCTTTATGCACGCCAGTAATCGAGAATTCTACCCACTCTGCGATGTTCGTCGCATGGTCTCCGATTCTCTCCAGGTACTTGGCTACCATGATCAGATCTATGGCATGTCTGCCGCCTTCCCCTTTATTGGTGTAAACGAATTGGATCAGATCCTTTTTATTTTCCTCAAACAACTCATCTACAATATCATCATCCTGAATGACTTGCCATGACAAGGCCAGATCTTTATTGACATAAGCTACAATGCTGTCATGCACCATCTTAGACGAAGCCTCGGTCATCTTCACGATCGTCGGAATCTCCAGTGACTCTGATTTGTTCTCAGATACAATGATCTCTGCGATATCTGCCGCCTGATCTCCAATACGTTCCATATCTGTGATCATCTTCAACGCTGCGGAAATCTGTCTGAGATCTCTTGCTACAGGCTGCTGCTGAAGCAATAATTTCAGGCACAGGCTCTCGATTTCTTTCTCCAGCTGATCGATCTGTGCATCTGAGTCCATAACCTCTTTTGCCAGATCTAAGTCTCCGTTTTTCAGTGCATTTGTTGCCTTATTGATTGCGGTTTCACATAATTCCCCCATCTGGATCAACTCCTCATTAAGTTTCTCTAGCTGCATATCAAACTTATTACGCATATCTTAACCAAACCTCCCTGTGATATAATCTTCGGTTCTTTTATCCTGTGGTATTGAGAATAATTTTTCAGTCTCGTTATACTCAATCACTTCACCAAGTAAAAAGAATGCGGTATTGTCAGACACACGTACTGCCTGTTGCATATTATGTGTAACCATGACAATAGTATAATCTTTTTTCAGTTCCATCGCAAGGTCTTCGATCTTTGATGTTGAAATCGGATCCAATGCAGATGTTGGCTCATCCATCAGTAAAACTTCCGGTTCTACAGCAAGTGCTCTTGCGATACAAAGTCTCTGCTGCTGTCCACCAGACATTCCCAGAGCACTGGTCTTTAGACGGTCTTTACACTCATCCCAGATTGCTGCTGAACGCAGAGATTTTTCTACGATATCATCCAGTTTTGCCTTGGAACGGATTCCATGTGTACGTGGTCCGTATGCGATATTATCATAGATACTCATCGGAAATGGATTTGGTTTCTGGAACACCATTCCCACTCTTTTTCTAAGTACATTTACATCGATATCCTTAAAAATATCTTTTCCATCCAGACGGATGTCCCCTTCTATCCGGCACCCCTCTACAAGATCATTCATTCGATTGATGGATTTTAATAAAGTAGATTTACCACAGCCTGAAGGTCCGATAAAAGCAGTAATCTTATTCGGCTCAATTTCCAGATTTACATCTTTCAGTGCGTGGAAATCGCTATAATATAAATTCATATTTTTTATGCTTATCTTACTCATATGATCTCCTCTGATTTTTCTCCTTTAGACATTCGTCAATTTCTTTGCCAGCATGCCGGACAAGGTATTGATCAAAACGACTACGACCAAAAGAACGACTGCTGTCGCGTATGCCTGGTCCATGTAAAGTCCTTCGCTTGCCAGATTATACATATGCACTGCCAGCGTTCTTCCGGAACTCATAACCGACTTTGGAAAATCTGCAACGGTACCTGCTGTATAGATAAGTGCCGCCGTCTCACCGATGATACGTCCGATCGCCAGGATCACACCTGCCAGGATTCCAGGAACTGCTGCCGGAAGCACGATACGAAATACGGTACGAAGTTTTCCTGCTCCAAGTCCAAAACTACCTTCTCTATAAGAATCCGGGACTGCACGAAGTGCCTCTTCTGTACTCCTCATGATCAGTGGAAGCACCATGATTGACAATGTAAATGCACCGGCCAGAATGGAAAATCCCCAACCACAGGTCGTTACGAAGAATAACATTCCGAATAATCCATATACGATAGATGGGATTCCCTGTAATGTCTCCGTTGTCAGCCGGATCACTTCTATGAATTTATTTCCACGTTTCGCATATTCAACAAGGAAAATCGCTGAAAATATTCCAAGCGGAACTGCGATCAAAAGCGAAAGTAATGTCATGATGATCGTATTTACCAGGGCTGGCATCAATGATGCATTCTCTGAACTGTAATGCAACGAGAATAATGACGGTTTCAAATACGGTACACCATGTATCAATATATATGCGATCAAAAATATCAGTACCGAAAATGTAATCAATGCTGACAGCATAACCAAGATCATCATAACGAGCGAACCCGGAGTTTTTAAATAAGATTTTATTTTATTCATGATCTCCCCTCCGTTTCAGTAATGCCACACAGAAGTTCAGTAACAGAATAAATACAAATAATACTACACCCGTTGCGATCAATGCTTCTCTGTGAAGTCCTGCTGCATATCCCATCTCAATTACGATATTGGCTGTCAGTGTTCTGACACCTTTGAAGATTCCTGCAGGCATTCTTGCCTGGTTACCTGCTACCATGATTACGGCCATCGTCTCTCCGATCGCACGTCCTACGCCCAATACCAATGCTGCCACAACACCTGATTTTGCTGCCGGAAGTACAACGGTAAAGATTGCTCTCTCATGTGTAGCACCAAGTGCCACTGCACCTTCATAATACTGTGTCGGAACCGCTCTTAATGCAGATTCTGTCAATCCTATGATCGTTGGAAGAATCATCATTCCCAAAAGCAGAGATGCTGTCAGAATACTGCTTCCATTTCCGGCACTTGGAATGAGTCCCATACTCTTAAGATCTCGCCCCAGTGTTCGGATCATCGGCACCAATACCACCAATCCAAAAAATCCATAGACAACAGATGGGATTCCTGCCAGTAATTCTGTTGCTGATTTTAATGGTCTGTAGATTTTCTTAGGACAGTAGAATGCCATAAATACTGCTGTCAGAACACCGATCGGAACACCAAAAATGATTGCTCCTGCCGTAACATATAAACTTCCTATAATCATCGGGAAGATTCCGTAGATGTCGTTCTTTGGTCTCCACATCTCACCGCTTAAGAATTTCCCAAATCCAATTTCTTTCATTGCAGGGATTCCATTTGCAAATAAAAAGATACAAATAAGAGCTACCGCCAGTACCGAAGCACAGGCGGCTACGAAGAATACACCCTGCATGAATTTTTCTGTCCACGCTTTTTGTTTCATTCTAACTCTCCCTAATTTGTATTATTTTTCAACTTCATCCCATGTAAGTGCAGAACCTGTGTAGATGTTATATACCTGCTCTGTTGACAGTTCGTCTGTCGGGTTGTTCTTGTTTACGATAACTGCGATACCGTCTGTAGCGATTACCTGAGATGTAAGTTCTGCTTTCTCCTCGTCTTTCAGTTCACGAGATGCCATACCGATATCATAACTTCCATCAATTGTAGACGTCATACCTGTTGTTGAATCTGTTGTCTGAAGTTCGATCTCTGCATTTGGATTTACTGTCTTATATGCTTCGATCAGTTTCTCCATTACTGGTGATACAGAAGAAGATCCACCTACAACTGCTTTTCCTGATGGGTTTGTTCCCTCAAAATCTTTTGCATCATCCACTGGAATATATCCGTTATCTTCTACAACTTTCTGTCCATCTTTGCTCATGATAAATGCAATGAAATCAGATGCGACTTCATTGTTCATATCAGATTTTGTTGCAATGTTGAATGGTCTTGATACTTTGTAATCACCGCTCTTGATGTTCTCTGCTGTTGCTTCTGCTCCATCAATCTTTACTGCTTTTACACTGTCATCCAAAGAGCCAAGGGATACATAACCGATTGCGTAATCATCACCAGCTACTGTTGTAAGCATTACAGATGTGCTGTTTGTGATCTGAGCGTCTGCTGTTGTATTATCAACTTTTTCACCACTTGCATCTTTTTCTTCGATTCCGAATAACTCGATGAATGCTCCTCTTGTACCTGATCCATCCTCTCTTGATACGATTGTGATATCTGAAGAAGAATCCCAATCTGCGGATGCTTCTGTGCTATCTGCTGTTGAAGTTGCATCACTGCTGCTATCTGATGAGGAATTGCCACATCCTACAGCCATACCTGCAACCATTGTTGTCACTGTTAATAACGAAATAAACTTTTTCATCTTCATAATTTTCTTTCTCCTTTTATTCAACTTCTTCGACTTCTTGTACCTCGTGTACAGGTGATATCATACCGAAGCTATGTAAAATCCAAAATCTTCTCAACGTTAAATATTTGTAAAAAGAGTATCTCCATGCTATAATTCATATATTAATGAAATCAATTACCGGAAAGGAATAATTATGTGGATAGCAGACGGATGGAAAGATTATGAAGTAATAGATTGCAGCCGCGGCGAGAAACTGGAACGCTGGGGCGATTATATCCTGGTCCGACCGGACCCACAGGTCATCTGGGATACTCCACGCACAGAGCGTGGTTGGAAGCATATGAACGGTCATTATCACCGCAGTAAAAAAGGCGGTGGCGAGTGGGAGTTTTTCAGTCTTCCCAAGCAATGGCAGATTCATTATGGAGAATTAACTTTTAATTTGAAGCCTTTTAGTTTCAAACACACCGGATTATTCCCGGAACAGGCAGTCAACTGGGACTGGTTCGGCAACAAGATTCGAAGTGCCGGACGCCCGATCAAGGTTCTGAACTTATTTGCCTACACCGGAGGCGCTACTCTGGCGGCCGCTGCCGCAGGTGCTCACGTTACTCATGTAGATGCATCTAAGGGAATGGTCAACTGGGCTAAGGAAAACGCAGCCTCTTCAGGACTCTCTGACAAACCGATCCGCTGGCTCGTGGATGACTGTGTGAAGTTTGTAGAACGTGAGATCCGCCGTGGAAATCACTATGATGCGATCATCATGGATCCTCCTTCTTACGGAAGAGGACCAAAAGGTGAAATCTGGAAGATCGAAGATCAGATTCATTCTCTGATCAAGTTATGTACGAAGATTTTATCAGACAAGCCATTATTTTTCTTAGTCAATTCTTATACGACAGGGCTTGCACCTGCGGTACTGACTTATATGATTGCTACAGAATTAAAGGATTATAAAGGACATGTGGATTCACAGGAGATCGGACTTCCTGTGTCACATACGGGACTGGTGCTTCCTTGTGGAGCATCCGGAAGATGGGAATGCGATTAATATCGCATTCCTTTTATATTTGTTACTATATGATTCTATCTCAAAGATTCTAAATGGATTCTAACAACGGGATGACTTCCCGCAGACTGTTATATTTTCGAAATGCCAGCGCCTCAATATCAGCCGGCGGCTCTAAAAGATCCGGTATCAGGATCGGTATCGTCCCTGCCGCGGACGCTGCACGGATTCCTGCCGGAGCATCTTCAAGTGCTATGCAGTGTGACGGTTCTACTTCTACCAAAGCACTTGCTTTCAGATAGATCTCCGGATGCGGCTTGGAATGTTCTACCATATCTCCAGATATGATGCCATCAAAATATTGATAAATATCTAATTCATTCAATACCTTTTCCGCATAGGCTCTTCTGGACGACGTAGCTACTGCCAGTTTATAACCATGACTCATCGCGTATTCTAACAGTTCTCTGGCTCCGTCTTTAATCGGAACACCATCGGATGCAATCTCATAAAATCGCTTACTTGCCTGCTCTGCAAATACATCGCATGGAAACTCCGGATTTAAATTTTCTTTAAAATAGACATCTCTTCCGGCTCTGTTCACACCCAGCAGATTATAAATCACCTGTCCCATTCCCGGATATCCAAGATCTCTCCCGGCAAGTTCCCAGGATTTCTGGACGATGCGTTCTGAATCAATCAAAAGCCCGTCCATATCAAATAACAATGCTTCTACTCTCATACTACAATTCCTAAAACTCAATTCCCTTTCCCAGGGCATCCTTCAGATAAGAAGATACATCTTCGAGTTTCTTAAGAATCTCCATCTTCTCCTGCAGATCATCCCCCATCATGTCTTTATTTACCAGACACTGTTGAATATGCTTTACCTCTTTAATCAATTCTGCTGTCATAACACGTACCTCCTTATTCTCTTAAATCTTACTTACAGTATACCATAATATAACCCTCTTGTTAATTGCACTTTTCCTACAATCTGTGTTATCATCATAACTAGTACAAGGGAGGCTAAGACAATGAATAATAGAATCCATCCGGAATCCGAAGATTCCCTTAAAGAAAAGAAATTGCTTGCGTCCGAAGTTATCGAACGTCTGAAAAAAGAATATCCCGACACGGACTGTACCTTAGATTACAACGAAGCCTGGAAACTGCTCGTCAGTGTCCGTCTGGCTGCTCAATGTACAGATGCCCGCGTCAACGTTGTTGTAAAAGATCTGTATGCCAAATATCCAGACATCAACGCTTTGGCTGATGCCGATGCGTCTGATATCGAAGCGATCGTCCGTCCTTGTGGACTGGGCAAAAGCAAAGCCCGCGACATTAATGCATGTATGAAGATGCTCCGCGATGAATACAATGGCGAAGTACCGAGAGATTTCAAAGCTCTTCTCAAATTACCGGGAGTCGGAAGAAAAAGTGCTAATCTGATCATGGGAGATGTATTTGGAGAACCTGCGATCGTCACCGATACTCACTGCATCCGTCTGAGTAACCGCATCGGTCTTGTAGACGGGATCAAAGATCCTAAGAAAGTGGAGATGGCTCTTTGGGAGCTTATCCCACCAGAAGAAAGTAACAATTTCTGTCATCGGTTAGTTGACCACGGAAGAGAAGTCTGCACCGCAAGAACCAAGCCTTACTGTGACAGATGTTGTCTTTCCGATATATGCGCTAAAAACGGAGGGGCTGTCGGTAAATAACGTTTTTTAGAGCTGACAATACCAAACAAAAATATCCTGACAGTTACAGAGCTTTCTGGCTCTGCAACTTGTTCAGGATATTTTTATTTTGATAAATACTTTCTGTTTTTGGCCGCAAAAAATCCTTGTTTGGATTTTTTCAGCCGCATTTTTTTCTAGGCAGTTTTTCCTTCAAATTTTCTCAGTTTTTCGTATAAAAAACGATGATATTTATTTATATTTCTTCCAATAGCATACAGCATGAATTCTTTATATACCTTATCTGCCGAACGGTAATTAAAACGCCGGAAGTTCTCATTTTCCTTGATATCTCCAAAATGTCCTTCCGTCTGAATGGAACGTGTCTGGCGTTTCAGGATCCCGCGTTCACTCTGGATATTGGCATGCGATCTTTCTTTCAGTTCCTCCCATTGTTCATTGATCTTCATGACTTTGTTCTTTTCGGCATCTTTTTCCGCATCATACTTATACAGACAACGCGCTTTATGTTCACATCCGCTGCAGTCTGCACAACCATATACCTCAAAGGTCTGTGTATATCCATCCTGCTCTTTGCTCTCTGTCCTGAGATGCCGCAGTTCACGTCCGTCATGGCAGATATAGAACTGTTCATCTTCAAAGATCCCTGTCCTCATGTTGTAATATTTACTGATATCTTCTGAATAAGCGCGTGTTTTTCGCTTTTCATGATCCTGCAGTTTTATATAACTGGATATTTCATTCCGTTTTAAATAAAGCAGATTTTTTTCACTACAGTACCCGCTGTCCGCAGTTACTTCTTCCAGAATACTCCCGAAAGCATTCTTATGTTTTTCAAGGACCGGGATCAGGGTATTATAATCGGTGCGGTCGCTGCTTACATATCCATGTACGATAAAATAATTCTCTACCGCGATCTGAACATTATATGCTGGCTTTAACTGTCCGTTCAGCATGTAATCTTCTTTCATACGCATAAAAGTCGCTTCCAGATCTGTTTTGGAATAACTGTTTCTGTCTTTTCCCATGATCTCAAAGCATTCTTTATATTCCATCAGTCGTTTTCCGCATTGTTCCAGTTCCTCATGCAGCTTGTTGAAGTGCAGGTTTTCTTTTTCCTTTTCCGTAAACGAATTCGATTCCCTCGTTGTCTGCGATCAGCGTGAGATTGTTCTGGAGTTTCCGTATTTCAAGCGGTGAACAGTTATCGATCTCTATAATACGGTTATTTGAAAGCTTTTTATGTTTTACAAGCTTTCGTTTTCTGTTCTTTTCGATCACTTCCCGGACTTTAT